>WLWD01000853.1_pt1 | contig 144609 bp, 108 predicted proteins | sample 6712731 | NCBI WGS metagenome assembly WLWD01 (sample SAMN12718690, study PRJNA576275) | sponge metagenome | isolation source: marine sponge | host: Mycale hentscheli | place: New Zealand: South Island, Marlborough, Capsize Point | collected 2014-11-01
AGAAAATTGAAAGCTCTTCTGTGGTCGTCACATCAGTGCACTCATCTGCCATTATGCTGAAATGGGAAGCTTGGCGAAGCCGTTTCAGTAAACATAGGTTGCATTTAATCTAGCTCTTTCAAGGAACCCCTTTAAATCTTCTGCACCACAACTTACGATTAGATCAATAAGTTCATCAAAATTTGTTGTGTGGGGAATGTGGCGACGAGCTAGAAAATGGGTGCAACGAATTAGAGCTTTAATGGCCATTCTGTTCTTCAACTTTTCCTCATCATTAATTTGTTGGAGTTGCTGAATGACTGACCCTTCTTGTAGTGCTGTAGCTGCAGCCATCTCTGCTTCACATGATAGGAGGTGAATATCACTCCTTGCATGAATTTTCATCTTCTCTATTGCCTTCTTCCAGTTCGTGAAAGGTTTTGAGATCCATGTTCCTCCTGTTCTTTGAAGAGAAATTCCTCTCTTCCTGCAAACCTTACAAAAAGCTCCTTGGAATTTTTTATCAAACATCAGCCAATTGAAGCTCTCTTCCCATTTTTTGTTGTATTTTCGACTGCTTGCAGTGATTTTCTTGCTTTTCTCATGTGTAGTTAATCTTTCCTTTGCATGCTTCTCATGGACAATTAATCTTTTCTTGGCAGGACTTGGCTCCAAAAACTCAGTATCAGATTGATTGCTGTCAATTTTATCTTCTGTGTCACTGCTACTTGAGTGGCCAGGTGACTTTGAAGAGCTTGCACCACAGAAAAAAGAGCGAATATCCATTTGAGACTATCTTAAGCTGTCAGGGACTACGAGTGCTTAGAGTTCTGGTTCTGGAAGTTGTAGAATCTGTATAGATCAAAACTCAACAACTGCTACGGTGAGCTGAGGGCTGGCCTTTTTATAGCCAGCCAGCAACCGTAAGTGTGAATCAACGTGTGATAAACCTAAGGGGAGGTGAGAGTCAGAGTTGAATAGTGTGTGAAAAGCATCTAAATAGTGAATGTCACAGTTAACTGAAAATTGCTAGACGGTGGAGGTGAAAATGAGTAGCTGAATTAACTTGTCAGGATCTGACATATGCAGACCTCATTAGATAAGATTATGTTTTTTTAATGTAGGACATAGGCCTTCCAATAATTCTATTTCACTCCCATGGTGACCAGTGCCGCCCGCCCCACCTTACATTTTCAAAACTCTATTTTGCCCCCCCTTGCAAGAATGTCTGGATGAAACACTGACTACTAATATCAAATCACTGAAGGAAGTAATTTTTGTGTTGGTACATCAAGTGAACAAGTGTATGTGAAGCTGCTGTGTGTTACAAGGACTGCTTAGCTGATGAAAAATCTTTACCTTTATTGACAGGTTAGGTTTTTGTCTCTGACCTATCTGATTTTTTGCCTACACAGTTACGTCTTGTGTACTTATTGAGTCCATTTTCTAACTGATAGCATTCAAACGGCAAATTTACATTTAGTGTTTAAGGCTCGCTCGCCATTTGTGCTCAAGCACATCACTAGTAACCCTACAAATAAACCAAACACACCAACTTTCCCCTGTATACTTGTACATATAGACTTGCAGTACAATTGCAGTAATAAGCTAATCCAATTAGTTACACTGTCATGAATTCATACACTGTTGTGATTGAAAAAACAAAACAAAAAAAACCCATTACAAATGATGACCTCATGTGTGTTAAAAAAGAAGAAAGAAAAAAGAAAGAAAGAAAAAAATAAAGAAATAAGAAACGTATAATAAGATTTTAGTAGGTTTGCCGGCTGGACTATACGCTAAAATACTTTGAAGATTCACACCTCGTTCGTCATCGTCTGATAGTTCTGTCTTGATGTCGCTAAAGAGCTACTCCAGCCTGTCTGGTGTCTCCACAAGGAGCGATTATTGGCCATGTCTCTAGTCACATTGTGACGGCACACAGGACAGCTCCGGTTGCCTTTCTGCAGCCAATCGTCAAGACAACCAACGTGAAAGGTGTTGTGCCCGCAAGGCAAGTCTCTTACTTTATCTCCAGTTCTCAGCTCTTCCAAGCAAATACCACAACACTCGACGGAGCGAGACTTCTGGTAAGTGGCAGTACCCATGCTCTTGGTCTGCTCAGATGCTAAGGGAAGCATCAAGCTAGACATGAGGGTAGAGTGAGCTGCTAGCTGGTCATAGTGCACTCGCAGTGCAGCTAGGTTGGGAGCAGTTGGGTGAGTTCGTGCAGGAGCTCTAGGGTTAGTTCGTGTGATATTTGTTCTTTGATAAGAGTATTTTATACGTAGACATAATAAACTTAATGCAACCAAGACTACTATCAATACCACTATAAAAATCAAGCTATGAATTGAAATTAAGACTGTCATTAAATCAACGTTGATAGATATCGATGCTATAATGTTAGGAGATGTCTCATCAGACAAAGTGGTGTTTATCAAATATGTCGCATAATATCTGGAGATTACAGCAACTGGAAATTCAATATTTGAAGAGCTAGACTCAGCCCAGTCTCCAATCAGCATCAGCTTAAATCCAGCTGCCTTCACAGCAAGTACTGCTTCATCGTAGCACCGTGGATACTGTTCAAACACAGCAAACCAATCAGAGTCACTGACTATGGGATGAAGTTGGCTGTCCGAACAGCCCACATCTGGGTTCACCTCGAGCAAGTATCCGATCCAGTTGCCCTCAGCTCCAGAAGAATAGCGGGAATCTGACAGAGAAGATGAATATTTCTCTAAGACTGCTCTGGTGTTGGATTCATTCTTTAAAGTGATTCCAATATAGCAACTAGCTGGACAGATGAATAGAAGGACCAGGGAGAAGCAAGGGATTTGTAAGAGACACTGCTTTGAACTCATATCAATTTTCAAGATGGAGTTGAAGGACTGTGAAAAAGTAAGAAACTGGCATTAGACACTTTCCTGAACCTATTCTACTTTTTTAAGAGAACAATTGCCTAGTAACACAGTGAGGTGCGCTTATACATTCCCATAAATAGCTCTCACATGACCTGATTGGCAACTTACAAACTGCAAGGAGTGCAGGTCATGAATATTGATATTATTCTGGTATTTAATGTGTGTTTGTGTGTGTGCGCACGAACTTTCATCAACAAATTATAAACAAGATTTCATAGCACTGATGTCTTCATTTAGAAAGCTAGCTAACTAATTCGCTGTCAGAAGGCACGAACTGTTCGACAAAATACAGTCTTACCAAATATTCAAAAATTCTGTTTCCAATTAAAGGTAAGACTATTAACTGATGTACATAAAAAGTGTTGCACATCAAAATGGCACAGTGGTCCATCTGTCTCCTTGTGATGCGTAAGACCAACTTCACCCCTGCTTGTGACCCTTACCTAATGCACTCAATTGCTGAGTAAGACTTTTAATGTGTCTAGTTTGCTTTTTACTCAATAAAACTCGTTCTATCGAGTACACAACTATATTGTACGTATCAGAGTTCTAGGATGTTAGGCTTTTAGAGATAAACCCAGTGTCCAGTCCAAGGAGGCCAGAGCAAGGAAGGATTAAGTGTTAATCTGATGGTGATGTACATGCATTTAAATAACCAGGATATTCTAATAAATGAGACTGTGAACACATCTCAATTAAACATCACTTGACAAAATAAATGACATAACACTCTTCAAAAAAGTAAAATCTTCTTGTACAGGTGAATACCATTAATTGAACTAAACCTATTTGGTAATGGCAAAGAGAAAATTAATCAGATGAAGCTAGCATGGGAGCAGTTTGCGTGGGAGCCATTGTGTTAATGTGTGTGACATTGGCTCTTATGCTATCAATACCACTGTAAAAATCGGTGCTAGAAATAGCAATTGTGGCTGCCAGTAAATCAAAGTTGATAGATATCGATGCCATGATATCATTCATTCTTTAAAGTGATTCCAATATAGCAACAAGCTGGACATGAGTATTAGTAGAAGGACCAGGGAGAAGCAAGGGATGTGTAAGAGACACTGCTCCAAACCTATCCCATCTCTTAAGAAAAAAAACTGTGAAGAAGCAAGAAACTAGCACCAGACACTACCCTGGACCCATTCACTACTTATAAGATAACAATCCCATAGTAACACAGAGTGTCAGACCTCCATAAATAAGTGTCACATGACTTGATAGCAACTACTTACAAACCACAAAGAGATCAAGGTGTGAATATTGATATTATTCTGGTACAATGTGTGCTTGCACGTGAATTGTAAGAAATGTCATGAGTACTTCTGTCAAAACTCAGGACATCATAACACAATCCTTTTATACCACACAATATTTAGACAGCTGGGGAGTTCATTCTGTAGTCAGTAAGAACTAGCTGATAGATTAAACTGCTCTCCCAGTCTCACTTACTAAATGTTATTGTGTTTCGCCAATTCGTTGGCTAGAAGACAAGCCTGCATACAGACATCTTCTGGAGTTAGACACACTACCAAAAATCCCACACAAAATATCAACAGTAACTATGTAGGTAGTAAAAATGTCGCATATCAAAATGGCACAAGGTCTGTCAGTTTCCTTGTGATACATACATCAAGATCAATTCCAGCACTGCTTGTGACCCTTACCTAATCCACTCAATTGCCGAGGAAGATTTTTAATGAGTTTCATTACGCAGCTTACTAAACGAAGTTCTCTTTCAGACATTACACTTCACACCTAAGCACATACCAGAGCTCTGGGTTCCAAGCACATACCAGAGCTCTGGGTTCCAAGATGTTTAATCTATTTACTAGCCTATTTTAAGATAAACTCGGTGTTCAAAAACACCAGATAAGCAAGGGTCAATGTTAATCTGACAGTGACGTGCATGCATTCAAATAACTTAGGAGTGTCATACTGAATGAGGTAATCCATACACACAAACATCAATGAAGTCAAATGCTCTTGGGAGAAATGCAATGTTTACACGTTTGTGTTGTGTCATTTAAAAAAAAAAAAAAAAAAAAAAAAAAAAAAAAAAAATCCAGACATCAGTGAAAATAAATCCTCCTGCACAAACTTCCATTGCAGAAACTGAACCACAAAAAGAAGCATAAATCATTACGTTGAATTCACGGACAGTCCGTAATGCTGACTGCCTTCCCTGGCTAGAAGATAGGGGTTCTCAGAATTACTACTCTTCCTTGTCCCGCTCATACCATAGCCCTCCGTGTATGTGAACCTCTTCTTCACCGTCACCTTGTTCCTACACAAGGGACACTTGTTGTTCCGCTTGACAAGCCAAGCACTGATGCACTCCGGGTGGAAGCAGCTGTGCCCACAGGGAAGGACCTTTACCGGGTCCCCGCTCCTCAGAACATCCCGGCAAATAGCGCACACCTCTTCAGACGATTGTTCCAGATATTTCCGTATGGGGAGCTGGCTGGTCTTACGTGACCCCAGGGGCCTCTGGGCATACAAGGTTCTATCTGCTAAGTGCTGGTAGGTGGCTCTGTTGCAGTAGCGGATCACAACACACCCGCACAAGCAGACCGCGATGCAAACAACAACCAGCACTGCCAAACTGAGTAGTACTGCTACTATTATGAACAGGTTATTATCAGCACTGATTGTTGCTTCCTCTTCTGGATTATCTGAATCAGACGTTGCGTACGGAATGATATGGTTCATGTCCTCCTCCGATATAACTACAATGGGAAACTTGTAACGCATAATGTCGTTGGAAGTTTCATCTGCTGAGTCATCATCATCTTTGGATGTCAAGATGAGGCGGTAACTAGAGTGGTTTGATAAGTTCTTCACAATGGAGTCCAAACAGCTGGGGAATGTCTCGTAGATGATGAACCAGTGCACATTGGAGTGGGTCAATGCATCAGTTGCATTGACACAATAGTCTTCCGAGTCTGGTAGATACAAGAATCCATTCGAATGGATCCCAAGAAAGATAGAGAAGCTGGTGTCATAGAGAGACTTCTGGCCGTGCGTCAACACCAGAGAAGAGTTGGAGTCACCAAGAGATATAGATATACTGACATAACCACTGACTCCTGACGCCACAAGGAATAACAGCAACTGCCACAGCCAGGAAGACTGCATCTGAGTCAACTCTCTCTCGCTACTTCAGAGTTATAGAATGTCCCCTTCCACTGGACTTGCAGTGTTGTCTAATGAAATCACATGACATGACCTGGCACAACTGTTACTCCGCCTGGCGGCCAAGAAAGGCAAACAGTTTGTGAAGTAGTAAGTCATGAATAAATTCATGTGGTCAGAATTCCCACAAATAATTAACTGGAGGAAATGAAATTTATTATTATAAGTTACAGCTAAAAATATTAGCTCAATTGAAGAGAATAATAATGTAACATTAATAATAATCTATATATTATATGCTTGTCTGCCAGTAATGACAATGGTGAGTATATTCATGAACAATTTATTAGCTGGGTTGGTAAAGCATTGCCACGAGTTGAATGGACTAAAGATCACCACATTCAGTAGAATGCGAGTAATGTGTACAACGACGACGGTGGTGTCATGGTGGGTAAAGCATCATCACATTCAGTAGCAGAAATGACAACTATTTAGCAGGCGAACTTGATGAGGAAAGTTGATAACACGTTTAGTTCTAACCTCAGTCCACAATCATAGATAGGACAGAGACGGAGAAGCAGGAAGAGATAGACAAAGGAGTAGAAGGGAAGCCATGAGTCAAGAAGAAAGAGCTGAAGAGAGGAAAGGGTTCAGGAAGAAAGAGAGCAGGAGAGGGAAATTGACGTAGCTAAAGCAAGTGGTAGAGGATAATAAGAATGGACAAAAATATAGTTATAATAGTATGCACAAGTTAGTACGTACATCCAGCACCACTGTGTGGCAAGATACTTGCTAGTAATAACAAAAATATATATGATAATAATAATATATAAGAACAAGACCTTCCAACAGCAGCTGCTTGCAGATAGCCACTCACCAGCAGCTAAGTTCAGGGACTACTTTTACAATATTAGAATTTTAATTTTACAAAGTGAAACGGTGGCCCCACTTATGCTTTTTCGACCTCTTTTCATACCAAACTGGCCATTCCACATTAGCATTCAAGTCATGCATCATTTCTGCAGCTGCTTTTCTGATACAAAACACCAACAAATTAAAAAACAAATGTAGTTTAATGTAATTAAATGTAGTTAACGTAGAGTAGCAGACATACTGCATGGGGAGGGTGGGGCTGGGATAAGTAAGTGGGTTGATTGAGGGAAGTAGTATTGCAGGAAGTGTGTGGGAGGAAGTACGTATAGATCACGTGGGGGTAGCGTGAGGTATATCTGTGAGGTATATCTAACACGTGTTAGTAAAGCGCGGTGAATAACGAGGTGCAGCTGCAATCGATTCACGGGCAGACGAGTGAGCACCTTAGGAAGTTATTTGATTTTGTATTTTACAATATCCTTTGAGATATACATGGCTTCACCTCCACCGCCTCCACCAGCTCCGTTCACTCAGGAGCAGCTGGCATGGTTATCGGGACCATGGAGGCGACCTTCTAGGTTCCACCAGGGTAGTACCTCCCACTGGAGAGTTGGAAGATAGACCCCCTGGTGCTATGGCAGGCAACTCAGAGGAGCCTTCAACCCGTACAGGCACCGGTGAGTCTGGGCTTGTCCTCAAGTGGGGGTTAGGTCATAGCTGTGGCAAGTTAATTTTATGCCTGGTCTAGGTATTTCTCCTAATGATGCATTTGATATAAGGATGTACCCAGCCACATGCTGAGTGGTCCCTGGGATGCCTTACCTGTCTGCATGTTGACTGAACCTAGCACTGCCGTTGTACATATGGTTGGCAGTTGTGCATTTCTTACGCTATCCGGCTCTTGCGAGTTGCTCTACCTGGCACACTTGCCCTGAATATGTGTTAGTCACTCAATCTGGCACGCTCGCCCTGAATATGCTTTAGTCACTCTATCTGGCACGCTTGCCCAAAATATGCTTTAGTCGCTCAGTCTGGCACGCTTGCCCTAAATATGCTTTAGTCGCTCAATCTGGCACGCTTGCCCTAAATATGCTTTAGTCGCTCAATCTGGCACGCTTGCCCTAAATATGCTTTAGTCGCTCTATCTGGCACGCTTGCCCGAAATATGCTTTAGTCGCTCAATCGGGCACACTTGCCGTAAATATACTTTAGTCGCTCAATCTGGCACGCTTGCCCTAAATATGCTCTAGTCGCTCAATCTGGCACGCTTGCCCTAAACATGCTTTAGTCACTCTATCTGGCACGCTTGCCCTAAATATGCTTAAGTCACTCTATCTGGCGCGCTTGCCCTAAATATGCTTTAGTCGCTCAATCTGGCACGCTTGCCCTAAATATGCTTTAGTCGCTCTATCTGGCACGCTTGCCCTAAATATGCTTAAGTCACTCTATCTGGCACGCTTGCCAAAATATGCTTTAGTCACTCTATCTGGCACGCTTGCCCTAAATATGCTTTAGTCGCCCTATCTGGCACGCTTGCCCTAAATATGCTTAAGTCACTCTATCTGGCGCGCTTGCCCTAAATATGCTTTAGTCGCTCTATCTGGCACGCTTGCCCTAAATATGCTTAAGTCACTCTATCTGGCGCGCTTGCCTAAATATGCTTTAGTCACTCTATCTGGCACGCTTGCCCTAAATATGCTTTAGTCGCCCTATCTGGCACGCTTGCCCTAAATATGCTTAAGTCACTCTATCTGGCGCGCTTGCCCTAAATATGCTTTAGTCGCTCAAGCTGGCACGCTAGCCCTAGAGTATGCTCTAGTCACCTGGCCCCTGCCGATGTGAGCATCGATTGAGTTTCGCTTACGGGGATGTGGTTTTATTACAGGTTCCATCCTGCCTGAGGCACATGGTGCGTTGGCGGACCTCTCAACCTTCGCTCCTACCATGGGGGTGGGGTCGCCCGGTCTTGATCTGCTGGCGTCAGCAGCCCTGGCGCCCGAAAAGAGGGAGGGCAACGGGTCTCTATTGAAACCTGGCCCCTTTAACCCGGCCGCCTCGCTGGCGAAAAAGGTGACAAAGAGAATCCTTGACCTGGAGTATGTCGAGATGGCCGAGGTGACGGCTGATACCTTGCCAGAGTCTGTCTCAGGCCGGCCCCACCCACCCAGCCGGCCCCCGATTACTGACATTTCACAGTGGATCGAACGCTACTCGCTCATGGCCACACTGGTGGCGGCGAGGTTCCCTCACAAGGCTCCTGAACTCTTTGCCTATCAGGCGATGATAGTGAGGGCAGAGAGGAACTACGAGGCAGGTCGATGGGTTGCCTACGATCGCCAGTTCAGGCGGGAGGCACTTGCCAGGAGGGATTTGAACTGGTCTGTGCCGGACTCTCGCCTCTACAGTGAGGCCTTCACAGGCAGGGCAAGGTCAATCCCGAGATGCGGACATTGCCTCCAGGACGACCACCTCTCCCATCAGTGCCCACAGAATCCGAGCCAGCTCTGGATGCCGTGGCCAGTGGGGCCCATGGCGTGGCAGAAATCACTCAGTGGGCAAGGTCCAGCAAACACCCCAACCACCAGGCAGGCCAGTCGCTCTGGTGAGCTCTGTCGGCGTTTCAATGAGGGACGCTGCCGATTTGCATCCTGCAAGTTTGCTCACAGCTGCAGGACCTGTGGGGGATCGCACCCAGCCATTGCCTGCCCTCAAGGTGGCCAGCGCCCTCGCTCTCCTATTCGTGGCCCAGCAGCCCCTGTTAAAGGCTCGTGGCCTGCAATGAGGCGATGAAAGTTTTGCATAAACTTGGATCTATGAACCTTTATCTGAATTATGTGGTTGTTATGACTTGGATTTGAATTATCAATTAGAGAGTCATGGGAGGGTTAGTAACCTAGGTGGTTTATCTGGGGGTTGTGGTGACACTGGTCAGGGTATTGATAGTTAGGGTGGGGGGGTTTCATTATGGAAGGGCAAGCTGGGAGGGGTAGAAAGGGAGGGTTGGTTAAGTCTCCACCCAATTGGGTGTGACGGCCTGTCGAGGCCCCCTTAAAATCAGTCTTTATGTTTTGCAAATGTGTATGTACTGTTCGCTGGGTTGGGCTAAGTCACGCACTGACACTATGGCTGGTTCTTGTCCCATGTGTAGGCTGGGATGATTTATATCCGCGCACTGCTGATCTCCTCACTATGGACTTCTGCCGCCCCACTGACTGTCACACACATCAGGAGCTGATGGCAGTGAGTACCCTCCTGGATGCTGATGCCTGGGAGGCAGCCTTAGTTAATCACCCGGACAGGGCATACGTGGGGTACATCATTCGTGGCCTACTCGAAGGCTTCAGGACAGGGTTCCAGTGGGGAGCTCCGCTGCGATCGGCAACAGCTAACATGCCATCCACTGGGCTTCGGCCAAATGTGATTCGCGAGTACATCGCAAGGGAACTCAGCAAGGGGCGCATGATAGGTCCACTCCCATGCTCATGGAGGCCCATCGTGCACGTTAATAGAGTTGGTCTGGTGCCCAAGGGTCATGATTCTGGGAAATTCCGGTTGATCACGGATTTGTCGTTCCCGCATGGAGCTAGCACAAATGATGGTATCGACCCGGACTTGGTGTCACTGTCTTATATTTCAGTGGATGAGGTGGCAACAATTGTGCAGGAGTTGGGTAGGGTTGCGCTGCTAGCTAAGATGGATATTGAGGCAGCTTATAGACTTATCCCAGTCCATCCTCAAGATCGGGTACTACAGGGAATAGAGTGGGAAGGGAGAATCTATGTGGACCCTTGCTTGCCGTTTGGGCTGCGGTCAGCACCGAAAATATTTAATGCGGTGGCTGATGGCTTGTGTTGGTGCCTACGCCAGGCTGGTATCCAGTATGTTTTACACTACCTGGATGACTTCATCATCGTAGCCCCACCAGTGTCGGATGAGTGTGCACGAGCAGTGAAGATCCTAGAGGATACCTGTGCCAGACTTGGAGTCCCTTTGGCACCTGGGAAGAGTGAGGGGCCAGTGACATCGCTAGTGTTTCTGGGCATCTTGGTGGACACAGAAGCCGGTGAGCTGCGTCTCCCGGAGGGGAAACTTCAGAGGCTGAAGTCTCTCGTACACCAGTGGGGTGCTAAGAAGGCGTGCCGCCGAAAGGACCTGGAGTCTCTCGTTGGGATCCTAAACCACGCGTGCAAAGTGGTCAGATCAGGACGATCATTCTTGCAGAGACTTCTTGACCTGCTCCATCAGACAGATAATAGGTCTGATGGTCATTGTATGATCCGGCTTAGTAGCGCATGCCGAGGGGACATTGCATGGTGGAAGGAGTTTGCTCAGTGCTGGAATGGAGTGTCTTTTCTTCAAACACCCAGCTCGCTGCCGGTGGTGGTATGTACCACGGACGCCTCTGGCTCTTGGGGCTGCGGTGCCTGGCATAACTCCAGCTGGTTCCAGGTAGCTTGGGACAACCGGGCGGACCACTTATCGATTGCGGGGAAAGAGCTGGTGCCAATAATCTTGGCATGTGCAGCTTGGGGCGTGTCATGGCGGGCCTGTCGGGTGCGATGCAGGTGTGACAACCAGGTTGTGGTGTCCGCCCTCCGATCACGGTCCAGCAAGGACCGAGGGGTCATGCACCTTCTCAGGTGCCTTGTATTTGTAGAGGCTCGTTGTGGTTGTCACCTATATGGGGAATATATAGAAACGTATAACAATCATCTCGCGGATGATCTGTCACGGAATAATCTTGTTTCTTTTTTGTCAAAGGTCCCATCGGCCGAAGGACGACCAACACCCACGTCACCCCAGCTGCTCGACCTTCTCCTGAACCCGCAGGCCGACTGGGTGTCGGAGCGATGGCGCAGTCAGTTCGGCGCTATTTTCAGCAGGGATTGGCCCTATCCACCCGTAAGACCTATGAGGCTGCAATGAAGCGGTTTCATGGGTTTTGTGATCGCTATAACGTTGTGTCTCCCTTCCCAGTGACCGAAATGCTGCTTTGTAGTTTTGCCGCCTTCCTCGCAGATCAGGGTTTGGCACCACAGACTGGTAAGGGATACCTGGCGGCCGTGAGGAATATGCAGATCTCTCTTGGCTTACCAGACCCTAGAGATCAGTCCTCCATGCCCATGCTGAGGAGAGTGCAAGCTGGGATTCAGCGGGTAAGGGCTATTTCTGGTCCCCCGTCACGCACTCGTCTACCAATCACAGCGTCTGTATTGGGACAGATCAAGGTCCAGCTGATGGCAATGAGTCACCCGCACAAGGAGCTGATATGGGCGATAGCATGTACTGCTTTCTTTGGCTTCTTCAGGTTGGGAGAGCTGCTGCCAGCCTCGACCCAGATAGGGCAGGACACGGCAGTTGTCATGTGGCGTGATGTGGCAGTCGATAGCCGGGATAATCCACGAATGATCCGCATTCATCTCAGGCGGTCGAAGTGCGACCAGTTTGGTGTGGGGGCGGACATTGTGTTGGGACGGACAGGTCTGTCGCTCTGCCCAGTCACAGCAGTGGTGCAGTACATTGCTGTTCGTGGCTCGGGACCTGGCATCTTTTTTCGACGACCGGACGTAAGTGTGGTGACGAAGGCATGGTTCACAGAACAGCTGCGCTCAGTACTGTCTGCGTGTGGCCTCCCCCAGCAGCTATATGCTGGTCATAGCTTCAGGATTGGCGCAGCTACCACAGCAGCAATGGTGGGTGTTGAGGATGCGACAATACAGACGTTAGGTCGATGGCAGAGTGCAGCATACCTGCAGTATGTGAGAATGCCGAGTGAGCAGCTGGCTAGACTGTCTACTGTCCTAGCAAAGAACTCTTAATCACAACACTCATGCTGAACTCTATAGTTTCTATACTTTCTCTTGTAATTATGTGTGTGTGTGTACGTATTAGTTGAGTTAAAGGTCAATTACTACCCTAACTATATTGCCTTGGGGGGATGGGCCGCTAGCGGCCCCCTTGGGGGATGTAAGTGACCCTGATTAGCAGCAAATAGAGCCGGGACTAACTGATAATTGCCACGTCATCAGGGTTCGTCACATCTCTCCCCCTCAAGGCTATTGGGGGGCTACGGCTGATGACACACCACTGCGGGGGCGTCACAGTCAGCCTTTACGTAAGCCCGGTCTGCCAAACCCTAGGTAAGATGAGCTAGAGGTAAGTATGTATTAATGGGCATCTAGATCTGCTGAGCGCAACGGAGTTAAACAAACAAACAAAAACAACTTCTTGCTTGGTCTGCATTTTACATGATGTATTATAACAAGCTATCCAATTATTAAAGTGTGTTGTTTATCAGTTATTGTTGAGTTTATAACATGTTTCAAGTCGATCCACTGTCAGTGCTGCAAGAGACTCGCGATATATGTACAATGCATAACTAACTACATACCTGTGTGTGGTAGTACAAGCTACCAGCAACTATTGCACTCTAATTGAGGGCACATACTAACTTACTAGAACAGATAATGTGTGGATCTCATTGAGGGAAAAGTCATTGAAGTGTGTATGGTCTCCAGCAGTTTGATAGCGCACGTCACTACTATCAGTTGGTGTAACATGTAAAATATACCAAGACTATGAACGCCTTCTATAACTAGGTGAGCAGATCTAAGACATTAACTTCAGGCAAACTAATTGAATGGATGGAGCTTTATTGTTACTTTTGTATACAGATTTTGTAATCAACTTTTATCAGATTCTACCTTGTGTGAATTATTTGTGCATAATTTAATTATTAAACTTTAAAATGCCTTCGTACATAAATAACAAGAACACACATATACTGTGACTGTATAGAGCTGAGTGGATGAATCATCGTACGGTGATTCACTATCTATTCTATAAAAGAATGCCACACCCACACTGAGCAGATCATGCTAATATTAATCTATAATCTATAATCGTGTAGGGTTTCATTAGCTGACTCACTTTACACTGCACACTTTCTACATAGCCTACTCACCTCTCCTTGATGTCAAGTTCATTCTCCAGATACTCTATGCTCTCTTGAGCCTACGACACAAGAACGTATCTTTCATGAGAGGAACTTAGTAGCAGTAGCTGAAGGCAATCACAGAAACTCATGAACGGAGACCGTGAAACTTACCTTTAAACAGTTGGGACACATGTCTTGCCTCACTGGCTTCCCGCGATTCACCAGAGAACTACACAACCCCACAGTGGGAGAGAAGGAGAATTGGTAAAATGTCATTAAAAACAAAAACAAGATTTGGGGCAATTTTTCCATTAATCTATACTTGTACAACCTTACCAAACAACAACAATAAAAACAAACAAATGCGGACACACCATAACAAAGACAACAAAAATATAACAAACACATGTACACACTAGGACATACTCCAAATGATCATGTAAGAGGCTGACCTGAGTCTATTAGTTATGTTGCGTCCAGATAAGCGATTTGCCCGGTATGGACCGGGCTCAGGAGAGAGATCCCCGACAGAAAGTGGCTCCGGACTACAGAGCAGGAGGGAGAGAGGGAGAACAAGAGACACAGATATCCTTGACACAGTTTCATAGAGCAGCTTTTGGTTATTCATTCTCTTAATAGTTTATAGTTCAGTCATTCTCGGCTGAAATAATTACAATAATAGCAAATTTTCTTGTTCTAACAGTCAATATTATGTTAATTAAAACTTAACCAGACATTTTGACTTCTTTCTGAAGTCCTCTTCTTTCAGGAATTCGGCAAGAAGTCGAAATTTCAGGTTAAGTTTTAACTAACATAATATTGACTGTTAGAACAAGAAAATGTGCTATTATTATTTTATAGTTGTACAATGTATATTGGGATGATTAGTTTTAAGTGGTGTCCAAATTTGAAGGGAAAAACTTGGCCCTTGTGGAAAACAAAAATGATCAAGCGAGCATAGTGGAGCAAGACACTATCAGCAGTGCATAAATTCAAACCAATGGGATGATATTATTATATATTACTAGCAAGTGCCCCACCACACAGTGACAATATACCAACTCATGCAAATTAGGAAAGAAGTCACACAAGCTATTAGCACCTGGTTTAGTCTTCTCATTTACTTATCCTGACCCATGTATTCATGAACACACACACAGCTGTTGGCATCGCTACTGATGATGCTTTACCAACTCAGCTCATCCGATGAATTATTCATGAATACACACATCATCATCATCGTCGTTAACGACAAATGCAGATTATATAATACATATACACGTGGAAATTAGTAGCACATGCAATGAAATTGAAAATCATTTGGTTAGCCCACCTCGCCTTGGGAAAGTCTTTGAACACTTCAGTGAACCATAAAACAGTGCATAATGGCCCGTGAAAACCTCTGCAAGACAAACTACTTCTCTTTAAAGCAGCTAAGTGGTGAGTACACTTTGAACGGGCTACTAAACACTACACTAAGGCTTCAAGGAAACTAGAGGTAAGAAGCTTATTTTAGCCAAGTTGAGTTCTTTCTGTCTTAGGTCATTAATCTTCAATTTTCAATTAAAAAAAAAAGCACTGAGTAAGAAATAAATTAAAAGCTGGACTAGCTGTCTCACCATGTACTGAAGCACACAACTAATTTAGTTTAGCACATATCAATAGAAACTTCACGACAACTATAATTACAATTAAGTAATGATACGGTGTATCATCACTATAAACAATAACTACTACTTTTACACAAACAACTGCTACTACAACTACAAACAACAACAACAACTACTACTACTACAACCACCACCACCACCACTACTACTACTACTACTACTACTACTACTACATTATATACCTTCCTTCCGTGTTAACCGGGAAGGCGGCATTGAGATGAACATTCTTCCTTTGATTGACGGGTGAAACCCTAGCTCCTCCGCCAGTGGTTCCTCCAGCTACATTGCCAGACACACCCACACCTGCCTGAGCCCCTCCCCCTCCTCCTCCCCCTGCTCCACTAAGAGCCATAGAGAAGGGTCTAAGCTTGTCCTTGATCCTCTGCCTCACAGAAATGCCTCTGAGCTGGACAGCATCATCTCCATCCACCTGATCTGCATTCATACTAGGAGGAAGTGGAGTGTCATCTTCCTCTCCCTCCACTGCTTCTTCTTCGATGAAGTCTGACAAGAGGCCACCATGACTGTGGCCTGTACTAGTAGGCTACAAGGAGGAGGAGGAGGAGAAAGAGGAGGAGAAAGAGGAGGAGAAAGAGGAGGAGGAGGAGGAGGAGGAGGAGGAAGAGGAAGGATTGAGGGTAAAACAAAATACCAAATGAAAAAAACAAAAACAAAAAAAACTTCAGCATTATTCTGTGGACTAATGTCAATGAGATACATACATTGCATAAAACTTTTAGTAACTTTTACACATGTCTAATCACTATGCAATTTACCCAAGAGGCAGTTATTGCCTGCCCCTGGCAGTTATTTATATCTGTGTAACATATTCCCCTGGCTCTACCACGAATCTCACAAGTGAATGTACATGTGACTTGACATCAACACATCCTCCTGCCCACACATGCGTGCACCGTGTACACCGACATCCTCCCGCCCACACATGCGTGCACCATGTACACCGACATCCTCCTGCCCACACATGCGTGCACCATGTACACCGACATCCTCCTGCCCACACATGCGTGCACCATGTACACCGACATCCTCCTGCCCACACATGCGTGCACCATGTACACCGACATCCTCCCGCCCACACATGCGTGCACTATGTACACCGACATCCTCCCGCCCACACATGCGTGCACCATGTACACTGCACACTCACCTGCTCTTCTGTTTCAGCTACAATAGACTTCTTCTTTTTAGCACTGAACTTTCTTCTCTTATTCTAACAAAAAAAAAAAAGCAATAAATCAACAATCATAAATTGATAAAAACATAAAAATGAATAAATAAATAAAATGTAAAATCACATCAGTACATACAGTACACAGGCCCATAGCCAAAAATTCGCCTGGGGGGGGGGGGAAGTTTGGATTTCAAAAACACAAAACTCCACACCCACTTTTGTTTCTTTCAATTATTCTTCTATAATAATTTAAAAAAATACAACAAAAAAACACATCAAAAAACTACCTGCACTAAAACTAATAAATTTTGTTCTACTGTCTATCAATACTAATTATACGTACACATGTTCATTGAACACTCTGGACTACCTAGCAACATGCGGTAAACTGCTAGCACTATATATATATATATGTCCAACATAACCAGGCTTCCACATAACCAGGCTTCCAACCACTACGGTGCATAAGTGAACCATTAATAAGTCTTTCTTACTTTTAAAATACAGAAAGACTAGATGTAACATACACAGCTAGCTTTACTCGTGCTGCTATGAGAATGAAGTTTTGTAACCAAGGAGCTCAATGTATACCCAATAATTTTGGCTCAGACTAGCTGTCCACACATGGAGTATGAAGCATGCCCACGGAATAGCTACATAGCAGAGACTTCCATTGCATGTTAGGATATGATCAAACCGTAGACAATATTCCACACGTTAAATGTGGGTCGTGGCTAAATCATTTACTTCCAGTCACTCAAGGTGGGAGGGGATTCAACTGAACCCATCGAACCACTCTGGCTACGGTTACGAGTATAAAAAGATACAAGCACACCTAATATTACAACAATGTTTTGCTTCTCTCTGGTTACTTTTACCTCACTCATTGTGAAAACTATAGCTCCAGTGTTGACACACAATAGCCACACATAAAAGTGTAAGCACTGCAACTATAAGAGGTGGAGGGGGAAACCCTGCCACCTCCAGACACACTTCACCAGAAACTCACCATACGACACAACAATGCCTAGTTAAATGCAAATACTATAGCACCAGAAGTAAGCCAGACCTCTCTCTCTCTCGACAAATGTAAGCCATTACATCCCATTTTTAAAGCACAGTGTCGGTATCTTGGGTAAACATAAACAAACAAATAAATTAATAAAGGAATTTATTTGCATGGTTTGTGCATTGCAAGAAGTTACATGCATATTATAGTTTAGTTGATAACGTTATAAATTAAAAAAGAGTTACTCAAAAATATACATCCAGTAAACAGCTCAACAGAATGACATAACTCTAGCTACATAATATGCAGTATGTATGTCTGAAATTGCCTGCTGTATGCCACTTTCATGCACAATGCTAGCTCAAGTCAACACACGGGTTTAATACTTCTACACCCGTCACAGTTTAAGTTCAGCAACCTAATGCTCTAACAAGACATCACATAACATTGAAAGAAGCTGTACGTTAAATAACTGGCAAAAACATTTGGTTTTTAGAAAGCTAAATCTAAATGGGACAGGTCAAGCCAACCACAAGTCCTGTTTACCCATTCGGAGCTACTGGTGTCAACAAGTGACACCTCAAAAGCAATTAATTCACTTTCTGTATAGCTAGCCTGAGGGTTAATGAAAAAGAGTATGACTTGGGAGGATAAACGATATCAAAATCAATTATTACTGGCCGTAAAAAGTGAGTAAAGGGGAGGGAATGGAAAGAAAGAAAGTGTGCAATTTTGCAGCAGGACAGTCTTTACAGACCAAGTGATGTAGTATTGATGGAGATCTCACTTACCACCTGCATGTGCACTTATAACACACTACCTTGCTTTATCTGTCAATGTATGTTCATCTGGCAGCTAGCATGTACAGTAGGCGCCAAAAAAAAGTTCCGAATTCCGTCCCATAGAACGCCCGTGGAACGGTAGTCTTTTTACCGTAGTTTTTATCGTTGCGTTCCGTACCGTTTTGATTAAACGGCCGACACCGTTTACTAAAACGGTGAAGCATTTCCGTCGATTCACAGATATTTTCTAGCTAGAAACTCTTCTTATAGCTATATCAGCAAGCTAAGGCCTTATATCGACCATTAAACGCTACGGGGATAGTGAAAAAAAGCTCGCACAAAATTTTCACTTGCTTCAATAAAGTTGCAGACCGAAATTCCGATGGGCACAGAGCTATAACGAGGTCCGCACTTCGTAGATCTTCTGTTAGCTACCGATGGACCTCCAGTAGTAAAAAATCTAAGCCGGAGAAGGCCCTAACTTCGAGAAAACGTCGATACTGTGCGGTGGTCGAACTAACAATTCTCCGCGAGACAACTTCGAATAGGACGGCTTCAAATTTTTTTAACCCGTAAAGCTCCGCCTCTGGAGCCTATAAACAAAAAATCGGAACGTTTTATTGGATAAACGATTTTTTATATTTCTTTGAGCGAGACATACGGTGAACGAGAAAGATTAAAACGGTAACGCGGTCGAATGGAACGGCCGTTTTTTAACAAACGGCGTACCGTTTTCCCCCCGTTTTTTAATCGTGCAACGGCCGTTCTACGGAACGGAATTCGGAATTTTTCTGTGTCTCCTACTGTATGTATAGTTGTGGTATTGAATTCAAAACCAATGTTCAGTTGTGCAACACTAAAAAAAGGTCCTTCTCTAGTCAAGCAATAAAAATAAAAATAAAGTAAATTGAAAAATTCTTTGTAATATTTCTCCATGACACATAAAAGTCAATACATTCAACTGTCTACTGCTGGCCATGCAATACAATTCAATGGAGAAGCAATTGCATGTATCTAATGGACAAATGGAATGGAACGTCTCATTCCTGTGACAATGTGCTGAAGAGCGACTGCCCAGCACTTCACCACTTTATAAAAACACAAACTTTACCAACTACATTTTAGCCCCTTCTGTGAGTTGTAAGAAAAAAAAAAAAAAAAAAGAAAAGAAAAAGAAAAGAATGCCTATAAGGTTCACACACTACTTAGTGCTATGCAACGGCAGGAAACAGCTTTTCCATTGGAACTACAACCAGAAACTCTGTGTGCTGCATAACTACGTTAACTTTTGCTTTCAACCTTTACACAAATTTTCACCTTATGATGTGAACTATCACACAGAAACTGTACGGTTTGTATGTGATTTATAAACTCCGAGACACGAGGGCGCAGCCCGAGTGGCGAGGATTTATAAATCGCAATATAAACCTAATGATTTTGGTTTATAACTATTTTATAGCCCGCGGACATAGAAGCACTGCGAACATATGAGCGAACTACCACAGAACAGCACCAAGCAATATCTGATATTTATCGGCTGAGAAAAAAATAACATTTCAACAAGTTTTACACTCAAAACAAAGTATTTGGCAGCAGCACTCCATTCCTATACATATTCAACATATGGCACCATGTCAAACCTACCACAACTGCACTTTCAATTTTAACAACAGTGACACAACAAAAACAAAGCGAAGAGAATAAAGAAGAAACTACTAGCTAATAGCTAGTTCATTATTTCATCAACATTTAACTTTTCAACTCTAGCTACTGATCATTTTACATTATTACTAATCAAATTTTACATCCAAGTTCTTACTTACTATATCAAGACTCCAAACATAAACAACGAGCAGAGTATAGCGTTAGCTATCTTAGTAATTGTATTAAAGTACCCAAACTCTTCACTATTCCATTTTGCTTTGATCTGCCTTCCATCATAATTATGATTGCTATGAACTATATCAGACTTTTCCCCAGCTAATACATTTTCTTACGAGCATACCAGACTGTATCCGATTTATAGTTCTTAACGACAAGCGCGTTCGCTCCGGTAACGGGCTATAATGTATAATTACATACTTATCCTTACTAGAAAACTTACTCATGCAACCAAATAAATTCTTCTCTATTCTACAACTTCTTACATAAATAGTGGTTCTAGCACACTCTTGTAAGTATTCACATGTCCATATACTGCATATGTACATACTGCCTGACTCATTACACATGGCCTGAGGACTCACTTGTAATGAAGTCAGCCAGTAGGTCATGATCTCCTTGTTTGGGGCCTGCAGAGACGAAGACTTCCCTTCCGAGATGATCTCAAACTGATACTTGGGCAGATTCTCAACCTCGTAAGTAAATGTAGCAGTGGAAATGTCTATTTTTCTGGGGGAAAGAAAAAGGAAAAGAATAGTAGTTAACTTATGTATAAGCTTACATCATCAACAGTGGGCTTTCATGTTACTATAGTTAGCTAACTTATATTAACACGTGTATCAGTGGAGTGTATGTGTGTGTGTGTGTGTGTGTGTGTGTGTGTGTGTGTGTGTGTGTGTGTGTGTGTGTGTGTGTGTGTGTGTGTGTGTGTGTGTGTGTGTGTGTGTGTGTGTGTGTGTGTGTGTGTGTGTGTGTGTGTGTGTGTGTGTGTGTGTGTGTGTGTGTGTGTGTGTGTGTGTGTGTGTGTGTGTGTGTGTGTGTGTGTGTGTGTGTGTGTGTGTGTGTGTGTGAAACAGCAATGGTCCAGGTGGGACTTTGGGTGCCCACACCACTTGCTGTGAGGGAAGGCCTGTTCTCCTGCGAGTTCCTAGCCCGGCTCCAGGAGCTTTGCTTGCACGGCTCACAGTGCCTGCTTAGTGCACAGGCATCCTGGCTCTGCCAGGTGAACATAACCACTAGTGGTTGCAAGATGGTTTTGTGTATGTATGTGTGCATATGTGTGTGCATGTGTGTGTGTGCATGTGAACATCTCTGATAGCACGACTGGGTAGGAAAGCTGTATCTACGCACACTACTTGCTTCCTTTTCTTATCATCTGTGCTTATCAAAAGCAAAATATCAATCGATGATCATTTCAGCATTAGGTTCGTCCAACAAAACAAAAACAGAGCTCAGAACAAAACAAATACAAACAAACAAATATAAAGAGTTGCAGTCATTGGAGCACTGTCACAGCAAAGTCTTCACAGCAAAGTCTTCACAACAAAGAATGGTCAGGAGTTCATAGTATACATTCAGTCTTTACTTACTTAAGACTGCCAACCAAAGTCAATACTAAACAGTAGCCAATTTCAAAACTCTTGTCACATGTGCTACGCTACATGTAAACCTGTATATGGTTTTATAGACCATTTACCTAGGCATCTGCGCTTATAGTCAAGATAAATCGGATAAAGACCCCAGCCATGATAATTAAGACTGCAAGCTATAAATAAGTCATACATAAACCTACAAAAATCAGTAGCTGTTGTGTGATTCACTTTATGTCTTGGGATTAGTGTTGCATATTCACCTCAATAATAATTATTAGTTTATTAACTATTGTGAATATGCATGCAAGCATGAATGTACATGTACACATATAAATACACATGCACACGTCGCCATACCATTGGCAATTTAAACCCACAACCAATGCACGACTACAATCCCAATACTGATAGTACTTTATTATTATTATTATTATTATTATTATTATTATTATTATTATTATTATTATTGCTACTACTACTATTATTATATTATTCAATTACATGCGATGTAAACAATCATGCAAAATAAAAATAAAACTCCCCAACATTATCATAATTGCTCCATATTCCCATCATGAGGCAAGGGGCATACTAAACTTTGAACTCTACAGAATGTTCCCTTTCACCAAAGCTGGCAACATAAACATAATCTATCACTTCATTAGATCAGATGTACTACAATAATTGCCATGACAACTGACACTAAAGTGATAATCACTAAATGAGATCAAGTAGTTGTACATATAAGTTTGTACTGTAGCTTGTATCTGCCTTGACTCTTTACACTAACACACACATGCACACAAGCATGATGTGCACCACACACATAACACACGTACATAGCCTTGATGTGTATCCCAACCTGTCAGCAACTATATATAGTAAACTCATCCCTAGTGAAACTCACCCCTAACGAAACTTACCCTTAGCGAAACTCACCCCTAGTGAAACTCACCCCTAGTGAAACTCACCCCTAGCGAAACTCACCCCTAGTGAAACTCACCCCTAGCGAAACTCACCCCTAGCGAAACTCACCCCTAGTGAAACTCACCCCTAGTGACTCACCCCTAGCGAAACTCACCCCTAGTGAAACTCACCCCTAGTGAACTCACCCCTAGTGAAACTCACCCCTAGTGAAACTAACCCCTAGTGAAACTCAACCCCTAGTGAAACTTACCCTAGCGAAACTACCCCTAGCTAACTCACCCCTGCTCAACCCCTTCACAACTCACCTAGCAAAACTCACCCCTATTGACACTCACCCTAGCGACTCACCCTAGCGAAACTCCCCCCCAGTGAAAAAACTCACCCCTAGTGAAACTCACCCCTAGTGAAACTCACCCCTATGAACTCACCCTAGTAAACTCAACCCCTAGTGAAACTCACCCCTAGTGAAACTCACCCCTAGTGAAACTCACCCCTAGTGAAACTCACCCCTAGTGAAACTCACCCCTAGTGAAACTCACCCCTAGTGAAACTCACCCCTAGTGAAACTCACCCCTAGTGAAACTCACCCCTAGTGAAACTCACCCCTAGTGAAACTCACCCCTAGCGAAACTCACCCCTAGCGAAACTCACCCCTAGCGAAACTCACCCCTAGTGAAACTCATCCCTAACGAAACTCACCCCTAGCGAAACTCACCCCTAGCAAAACTCACCCCTAGTGAAACTCACCCTTGATAAGGCTCGTTCCTCTGGTTGCTATAAAACAAGCAACAGTTGCGGTCGTCGAAGAAAAACCTAGAAAATCAGAACATCTTCAACTTCATCTGTGCATGATTCTGACTCAGCTCAGCACCCGTACTCTCACATATGAACACACATCTGCATCCTTTCACACTTTCATTAAAGAAACAACAAAACTCTTGCACGCAGACTGTTAAGTTTTGAAAATAGCAACAGATATACTCATTCAGAACCATCAGTCATTCATACCAGAAGCCTTATAAGGTACACAGAAAATCAAGGAAACAAAAGAAAAAATTAGCTCCCAAATCTGTACAGTTCAATATTCATACATTGTTTTAAAAACAACAACAACAACAACAGCTATACGAACTGCATTTTGAATGCGTGGAGTGAGAAGTTATCTATAGCATTGCTACACTGAATATTTGTGATGTAAGCAAAAACAAACTTAATGTTCAAATGCATAAACTACAGAGTAAAGGAGCACACAATAGTGCCAATGTATAGTAAGATTTGGATATAGGATAAATATTTCAAAGTGCAATTATAGAAAATACCTGCTCAAATAATTATGACAGCACAATCAGCAAAACTGTTCATGCTACTTCAACACAACGTAGGTATTAGTCATTTATTATTGTAGCTGGTTGTTTTTTTATTCAAAGCAGGGTACAGTAAAATAAAAATTCAAACTGCTCTCATTTTCACCACTTCACACTCACAATATGGTAGCTAACTAAACCAACACTCTTACCATCTCCTTCTCCAAACTTTGATGGGACCCTTCTGACTCTGTTTGACCAAATAGCCACATAGCTGCTGCTTTGAAGGTTCCTATCCCAGAAGAAAGTAATATAATTCGGACGAGGTATTAAAAAGGGAACAGCTGTTCGCTCAGCTAATTCTTACAGCGAATACGAGCTTACCTGTGCGCCACCAACGGTTGCTCCGGAGTTATCTTTAAATGGTGAGGTTATTTCTTCCCAGCCTTCCCCCACCGCTTCTTGTTTTGCAGGTGTCCGGGAGTCCTTCGCAGGACTCCCCTCTCCTTCGCTCATATCAACCAAACAGCCACACAGTAACTGCTGCTACACAATCCGTCCCACCACTGCACCACCAATATAGATCTAAATTTTCTTTTCGTTTAAATAAAAATAAAGTGGGCGTTGATGAAGCGGAACGTTATCGCTCTAATAATGTACGCGGTGAACATCATAACAAAATGATTCGTTAAACCAAACATTCTTCAAAACGAAAATGGTAAATAAAAAACATAAAAATCAAAATGGGTTCATGAGCATGAAGATTTTAATTCACTGGAAGTTTGATCAATCTTGTCATATAAAATGTTACAATCCACTTCCAGTTTGAGCTCCTTGCCATTGCCATAGACTACCACAGTCAACTTCTTCCAAAAATCAACCGCCACAGTGAGTTCACTGTAAAAAAATCTGAATTCTTCCACAGAGAGTTCATCAAGAATATTTAGTTGCTGCTGCCTCAAGCTAAATATGTTATTGCCCGACATCACCTCAGGCCAGACACGATCTGTTTTATCAGACAGCGCCAAATCCTTCTGGGACAAGACATTCCGCAGAACAGCTACATTGTCAGAGAAACTGGACTCAAACTCGTCAGACATCATTGTGTCATTGAAGTAATTTAACAGAAATGAGTTGATGGAGTTAAGTACGTGATCCGGATCAAACTCCTCACTCTGGACTAACACTTCAAACGAACCGATGTTCTCATGGACGTTGGAACGACAGAACGCAACGTATCCCAGGAGTTCAATAGTACGCAGCTGAGTGAAACACACATCCTACAGCAACAAAGACAGAACGGGTGAACAAACTAAAGATTATTTTTTTTATAAAGTCATGAAATCAATCAACCTATCTTTTACAAAAAAACAACAACTACAAAACACAAGATGATAATTCATATAACAAACAGGTTACAGTGCACATTATACTAGCAAGATGTAATACATGACACAAAATGTACACGGTACTTAAAAACCAGAGATAGTTACAATTATCATGTAAAGATAATATGTCCTCACAAATACTGCCACCGCACCAGTATGTACATACACATAATACCTACCTTAATGACAAGTTCAAGCAGAGAGAGATAAACACCATTGATAAGAGATTCAGACGTGCAAGTCCCATTGGGATAAGGATCGCATATACTACCCGCCTATCACACACACACACACACACACACACACACACACACACACACACACACACACACACACCAATGGATAATAAAAGCATAATTGTTATAACTATCACACACAGAGGATGAATATTGAGATGATTTAAAGTGATGATTCATTAAAACATCCCATTGCTATGTATAATTACACACCACTACAGGAAATGTGTTAGAGTACAAACTCAGTACCTCCCATGAAAATCAATACTAGGACATACAAATCCAAATCAACTACATACAGTACAACTACTTGCATACAAGAAATGTACACTCAATAGTGCTGTAATGGAAAAACAGAATTCTCATGTGGGATAGGTCATCAGAATAGGTGCTTCATTACAATACATTACCAGTTCTTTCCTCTTTTTTTCTTTCTTTCTAGTATGGGACTGACTAACAAACTATAGCCCCGTCCCACAGAAAAAAAATTTAAAAACTAATATACAAAAGTACATACGTGTAATGCATACATACCTGAAACACAATGTTGACTACTGAATTAGAGTCTATTGGGTTGAAGGCCGGCAGAGACAGTCCATACTCCTTCCCTTTCCCCAGCTGCACTCTTGTAGTTGGATATCCACTGACACCAGTGGTGGGAGTGCTGCTGAGATGAGGAAGTAGTAGACTGTTCAAGAGATTTCCATACGACTCCGTCTACAAGAGGAAGGAAATAAATTAGACGGTCTTAACTTACGCTATTATGAAACACTTTCGATTACATAAAAATTTAACCCACACATACAAACCACTCACAATGTCATTTGTCGTGCTCCCATGCACCAGGCACACAAAGTTGAGGTCATGGAGTAAGTTAGAGGAGGCAAACTGTAAGATGGTTGCCAAGTCCAGACCTTGCAGCTGCTGCAGTATGGCTTCATTGGTCCACGTGGGTCTCTCCAGCAACACTCTGACAATATGGAGGAGTCAATACATCACAATACGAGGCATACTGTAAGATGTGACCAATACTGCCAGACTAGGACTGGACACTAACTTATACACACATGTCAACCAGCTGTGATGATTAATTGTTTGCTACCATGCAAATGTTTCAGACTCAATTCTGAAACATTTTATATAGAAATACTTTCAAGTTTAATTATTTACATCAGATTCATGAAATTCAAGGTAAGTGTACTTTGTGTTCCACATTTCACGCTTAGATATATCTAATACTCACCGCTGCAAATAGCCATATGTGTACCGAAATGGCAGGTTAGTGAAATTGAAGTTTTCCAGAGTGTTAGAAATATCCGCTATAGCCAAGTTGAAAGTCACAGAATTATTCAACACATTCCCATCATTCAATAGAGCTATGAGAAAAAAGATAGTTTACAAAAATTAGCACTTAACATACATTGCACTAATGACAACAACAACAAAAAAAAATTACACATATGTACCTCTGATGGTGGTGTTGAGAAGTCTGAGGATGATCTCCGTGTCACTGAGTCCCCCCAGCTCTAGCACTACCCCTCGTGGGTTGGACTTGAGGCTCAGTGTATATCCCACTTCCTGGGCACTGTATGCTACAGAACTGAGCTGCTTGTTCACCATGTTCAAATACACTCGAGCACGAGCTAAAACAGAGTCAAAAAAATATTGTCAAATGCTAGAACCCTAAAAGTAAGCTATAAACAACAACAACAACAACAATAACACCAACCTTTAGCATTTTCCCACCCTTTACCGCATCATATATTCACCCTTTACCACATGTTTCCATCCTATATGTGTCCACCCTTCAGCCCATCACACATGGCCACCCTTTACCTCACAGTTCATGCTTGTTTACAGTGTTAACCCTTTCCACACCGACTTTCTTCAACACTTCGGGCGTCTATTAGAATTCGAATTTGATTTTGGAATATCTACCGCAAAGCAACCGAAAAAATCCACAAACAAACAGCCAGGCATATTAAGTAGGTAGCTATAGCCATATAACACAAACTAAGCTTCTAAAAGCTTGAAAATTAACCGGAACCAAGTTTCAAGGAGACTCCAAGGAACAAGATCGATTGCGCTCGATGTCTGCATTTCTTTTTTAGGCATTCTACTTCCTTTTACAAAAATATTGAACCTGTATGGGCAGATGAAATATTATTTTTTTAATTGTCTGAAAACGGAGATTGAGAATTTTTTTGACTGAGAATTTTCAGGACGCCAAGCACCCCAATTTTTTGTTGCCTACTGACTTCAAACACTCAGAATAGAAAGTATGAAGCCTATGGAGAGTCCCTCAGCATTTTAGAAGAATACAGATAAAGTTTTCCTACGACAGCTTAATCTAAAATAGATTGTATTTTCTAATGCGGACATGTTCTCGCCCGCATATCTGTGGTTACGGCGTCGAAAGGGTTAAAGATCTGACTAGGTGCTACATGTATTTGCAGCGTGATGATGACAGCTCGTCAGCTCCCAGTTATTAGTATTTATAGATAGCCACAATGTATACACTCAGTTACATGTATGGGATCTATCAATCCTTTACCTAACATTCTAATCAACTTGACCACTCCCTTCCATCTTACCTGCCCATTGAGCAGATTCCATTGCCTTTCCAGTCTTGAACTCACACCTCAGGTTCACTTTGGGCTCATTGAAGGTCCTAGTGTCAGGGAAAGTCCACAACTCAAACAACAGACTGTTGGATATGGAGGCAGGAACAGACTGGTTAGATGGAGGCACAGGCACGAGGTTGGCATCATCAGGAATAAACATATTGGCATCTGCCAAATAAAGTTCAGAATTACTGTTTGAATTCTCCCAGTACTGAAGCAGTTCAGTAGGAATAGTATAGATAGTGAATGGAGTGGAATAGACTGGTTCAGACATGTCCAGCACTGGCAGAGGAACGGTGGAGTTGCTAGCAGGAAAAACATTTTGACTCAATACCTGAAAATTGTCTGGAGAAGTGGTGTTAGCGGAGACATTGACCTTCTGAGTTCCAATGAATACCAAGCAGTTTCCAACTGTAAAGCGACGCAAAATTGATTGTGACAACAGATTAAAGTCTGGTTGGAATCGTCGTGGATTAGGAAGGAAGTCAGCTGGATGATCATTGACCCTCATGGTAGAGGATATATCCCTGGAAAAAATAAAATAAAATAAATGAATAAAAAAAAAAAAAAAAATGAACAACAATATAACAAAAATCTGTGAAGATTTAAGAGAAAGTATGTATTAGTGAGATCTTTTCAGCAACATTCTGCTATGAAAATCGGCGACAGCCAGTAAGAATCGACGGGCGAGATTTACGCAGCAGCTACAATGCTATGCACACGCGGTCAGATCTTACATAGAAATGGCATGCTAAATGGTAGGCCAGCTTCTTCTTCTTCTTTTTTTTTTAATCCATTGCACTGTAGCTACACTGTATCATTCACTCATTATCTCCTTATTTCAGGATTATCTTCCTCTGGAAGTCCATTTTCAGCCTATGGCTCCTCTTAATCTGTTCAAAAAAATACGTCTGATACAGGTAGAACTTCTGGGCTAAAGAATGACATTGCCTCCAACTAGAAACTACTCGAACTGTATGTTTCCAAGGCTAAAGCTGCACACATGTGCAGTTACCTATACTATTTCACTTAGCTACCGTGCTATTTCACTTATGTAGTTAGTGGTATTTCACTTTCCCTGTGTGATTTCAACTGAACAGCAACTTTTTTCCCATACATTTTTTTGAATGGGCAATTTATGCACTATACTATTATTATACACAAAAATGCAAACAGCTAGATAATTGGTGGGCACTGGGCATGCTCACTTAACACCCAGGAAGCTCCAAACCATTACATTTTTCACTCTTTGCTCAAAACACAATGTTTCATATAATAAAATTCTGACCAGAGTAGCTTCTGACAAAAGCACTAGCAACTAAAAATGGCAGTTTTAAATTACATATGGTAAAGGGACTTCAATGCCATAGTAACCACTCGCTGCAACTGTTTGACAAAAATAAAAACATTTCTAAGGAATTACTTCACAGTTTAGACCCTAATCATTTGCTCACTACTGTAGTAGCCAAAAAAGCTGTGTAAAGCCATATAGTATGTTCATTTGTTAGTTAAATCACAGATTCACTTCTTCTTTTTTGTTGTTGTTGTTGTTGTTGTTGTTGTTGTTGTTGTTTTCCAGCTTAAAAAAATATTTTCTCCAATGAACAAGAGATATGGCAGAATTAGGTCTAGGGCTATTAAATGTTTACTTCGTGCTATTCTTTAGCTAAGCAGTAGCCGCAACACACAACACTTTCACACACAATTGTTCGCTGTACCAACACAAGACTATCTTCCTCGCTTGACTATTGGATAATGGGTTTTCAAGTAAGAATGATTCTGTTGCATAGGGCTATAACTATGACAAATAGCGCATTAACAAAGATGTCTACTGCTACTAATGTAGAAAATGAACTCTGGTAAGCTTGTAAGACCTAATTGCATCAGCAATAATTCAGATATGTCAGAGACAACGTTAGTTCAAAGAGTTAGTTGAATGATACGGGTAAAGACCAATACACAAACAAATAATTCTGTTTAGTAGAGCTATGGGATAAGCTCGATTTCCAAATGAACACATAAATCGTGAGGGTCACAGTACAAAAGGACATATGTACGTCAGTCATCCACAAGTATATATAAACAAATATCCCAGATTTTCAATTGCGTTACCCCTGATAGTGTCTCCCTCGATTCGCTCACTCACTAATTGCATAATCAGAGTAAGTGTAATATGGTGAAATATTTCACAAGCAGACTAATTTATTTTCACGAGCCAAAGGCAAGTGAAAATAAAGCTTGAGTGAAATATCTTGCTATATATCATCACCTCTGACAAATGTAATAAGTGGTTTATTCTATACTAGATATCTTCACGCAGTAGTTTCTACTAGGGATGTAGTTGTTAGGCGGGGGAAATATCCAACATTAAGTTATAACAGTGAGGGTCGCTCCTAAATACCAACAACAAGAAGTGTACATGCTTCGTTCTGTATCCTCAACCTACCTAAAACAGTGGTGGTAGAACAATGATATTTCGTGAGAATTTGAAGACTTTATGTTCTATCTATGCGAAAACAGACTTTTTCTTTAGCTATCATTCTTAAGTATCAATTTATGCTATTAGTGATTTTCATCTGTTTTATTCACTTTAATGTGTGAGCAAAAAGTACGTAACAAATGTAGCAAGCGACGCGTGAAGTGCTAACTAGATACAAGCTGCGTTACCACATACCTTGCCATAATTTGGTCTTGTTGAATTATTCCCAGTGGTAACTGTGGTATAAAATAGTCCAACCAGGGATTTTTTAGGCCGTTTTAGGGAGGTATTTGCCCCCCACCCCACCCCCTGAAAATGGTTCTACCCGCCCTGAAAATTATTTTGACCTTTACAGTGAGATCTGCCACAAAATTTCATCAATTTCATGGAAATGAGAAATTCCCCTGAAATTTTAAAAATGTTGATTCGACCCCATTCAAGTTTGGTGCCAAAAAATACTCCGGCTAAACCATGGCAACTCTCGGAATTATCGCTAGATAACCACCCTCTCCCTCAAACATGGTTTAATTATTACATGTAATTTAAACACCTTTGTGGTAAAAAGTTATATTTTGTCCGAGGCAATTGTGGAAGGTGCCATCACTTTTTTTGAGATTGATATCACTTTTATCAGGTACTAAGTAACTATAGTATTATATTATATATATATATACATACATACATATACGTATATACACACACTTACGTCATATTACTTTACATTCAGGGATTCGTACAGGGTTTTTTCGCTGGGGAGGGGGTGGGGGATTTGGTGGAGGCACAAAAATATTTTAGCCACATGAAAATGGTGATGTCACAACTATGGAACAGATTATTAGATGAAAACTTAGACAAACTATTACAAATTGTTATTGAAGGGCCAGAACTAGACAGTCATGATTTTGAAGAATTGTTTGACATCTTAAAGAAACTAGTAATAGAGTAATTAAGCTATAGTTTTTCATACTTGTACGTACTGATCTTCTTTTTTTTTCATAAAAAATTCAGTCGGGGTAAAAAAAATTGAGGGGGGGAAATCCTAGAGCTCCCGTAGTCTGTTTGAAACCCTGACATTCATAAACAAAAATTAAGCCAAATGCAAGTATAGCAAGTAAAGGATTATCATGCATTAAATTCTTTACACGATACTTACTTAGCATAATCACTTGGAGATTGCCTCTCTTTGTAATCAAACACTACTTGGTTGACATTGACAAAATCTGACCACTTCGAATGCAATTCATCACTGATATTCTTGAAGTGATTCAGGAATTGAAACACAGTCCTTATCACCTGGCTGATATTAGCAAGTCCTTCATCTGTCAGAGTGATCTGAAGCTTGAACAAGTAAAATGAATCTGCAGTGACCTCCACACCAGCCTCTAAGGCAGAAGCCAGACTGCGACGCTGCAAATACTTGAATATGCTACCATCGCCCTCATAGCCGAGGTAGCGGCCAATAAAGGTGTCAATAGCACTCCGAGGATAGTCTTGAAGACTAGGGGTCTGCCAGTACATGGTCAGGGTATCTGTGGACGCCTGAGGTTGGTAGACCACTATCCTGCCAGATAAACCTGTGAAGGGTAGAGCTGCTGTGTAGGTCAATGGCTTGGCTCCAGTGTTGGGAATGTCAGAGAAGGAGCGAGTGACATAGTCCAGTAAAGTAGAGATGTTCTCTCTGCCATACACTACTAAGTTCATCTACATACATACATACATACATACATACACACCCACGGCCAATAGACACGAAGTTGAATTGAAAACTACATATCCACACATGAAGCAACAAATTTTAAATTATGTGATCAGTAATCAATGTAAGCCCCACCCCCTCACCAAAATAAACCCTGCAATGATGAGGTCATAAATTTATCTTCATGCACAATATAAACAGTCCCCCCCCCCCCCCCCCCCCCCCCCCCCACACCACACCCCTGAAAGAACCCTTATTATTATTATTATTATTATTATTATTATTATACTCACGGTACTGGCAGAGTATCTGGCATGGTAATACTTCAGAAGCTGATCTCTGACGCCAGTCTTATTCAGAGTCTCAAAGTCGCCAGTGGAGAAAAGATGGAAAGGATGGTCACGACTAGAAACATATTTGAGCAGCTGCCACACCTTCCACCCGTCATTGAGCAAGTTCTTCTGATGCTCCTGGTTGACAGCGTTTAGTTCACTTTGCACGTACTCAGATTCAAAGAGCGGGTCGATGAAGAAGTGAGCAAACATGTCCAGAGCATGTTCCAGGAAGTCTGCCTGGATGTTGAAGAAGTAATTGGTCTCCTGAGTGCTGGTGTATGCATTGTCGTAGCCCCCATGAGTGGAGAGGTAATTGGAATACTCGCTCTTGTCCGGGTACTTCTCGGTCCCCAGGAACAACATGTGCTCACAGAAATGAGCCAAGCCAGTGAAGTTTTCCGGGTCGTTAAAGGAGCCGGCGTTGACGTTCATGGAAGCTCCGGATAGGTCCGTCGTTGGGTCGGAAATGAGGACTACTCGAAGGGTGTTGTTAGGTAATTGAATGAATTGATAGACACGATCGTCATGGGGCGACGGGCACATGACTGAGTCATCACTGCATGTTGGAGGAGGTGGGGTTGTGGGTGAGGTTGTGGGTGGGGTTGTGGGCGGAGTTGTGGGTGGAGTTGTGGGTGGAGTTGTGGGTGGAGTTGTGGGTGGAGTTGTGGGTGGAGTTGTGGGTGGAGTTGTGGGTGGAGTTGTGGGTGGGGTTGTGGGTGGAGTTGTGGGTGGGGTTGTGGGTGGAGCTGTGGGTGGCTCAGTTGTAGGTGTTGTAGAAGGTGGAGTTGTGGGTGGAGCAGTGGGTGTGGCAGTAGGCATGGCTGAGGTAGATGAAACTAGTGGTTGTGTAGGAGAAGATGAAACAGGAAGGTAGTTAGTAGACACTGACTGGACGTCAGGTGTCGAGGAGCTTAGAAGAGGTATAGCCATAGACACCGCGACAGAAGGCTGGACTGCTCCACTAGAGGACAGAGTAGGAGTCAAGCTGACTGAAGCTGACACGCCCCCAGGCACTGATCCACCTGGTGATGATGCAGAAACTGACTCTGCAGGAGTAGTGCTGACATCCACCGGCAAGCTACGCGTGGGGTTCGGCTTAATGTTGACGGAAGATGACATCATAGTGACCCCTGCACTCGCGGATACCAATGCACCAGAAGTAACCACTCCAGCTTTACTGGATACGCCGAGTGCCCCACTGGACTGCTGACCCGCATTGTGGCCATTATTCTCTGGATGGTTGTCGGACTTGTTCTTCAGGACAAATCCCAGTGTAATACTGACAGCTAAGGCGATAACTAGCACCATGGTAAACACGAGCACTGCTCCAAAGCACATGTGGCCTTTGGCACACTTGCACTTCCGCTTCTCCACCTCGGAGTTGATGCCATACTCGTCATCTTCTGGGTCGTCAGCAAAGGTTGATAGGAGAGGAATACCGTCTTTGTACGACATGGCAGAGTGAAAGTGAAAAGAAAAAATATGAGCTCCTTGATCCTCTAACCTGAAACGAATACCAAACGACAAAGAGTTTTAATAATTTAGATCCATCCTACATAAAATGGAATTAATTTTATCCTATCCCATGAATCATTATTTATCTTCTTTTTTTTGTTGTATTAATCCAGTCAGTTGAATGCATTGGGATTGAGGGGGTAGTGTGAACAACAGAAATGTAATGTTACAATACATGAGTAACTATGAAGACATAGTGGAGAGAAGGAATGAGATGGACTGTATTCAATGTGCTGGGGACACTGACATTAATTTCTCCACACAAACTTCAGTTTTAACATGTGGAAGTTGTATTTCCTGTCCTCCTGAAGCTCAGTAATGCCAAGCATTTATTCCAACACTTGACATAAATTGTCATGTGACTCCAACAAATAACAATAACTGTACAAGAACAATGGTTGCCACTTGAAGTACATCATTCAAGAACTTGTGACATTTCCCAATTCCATTCAGTGCTCATGTGTACAAGTGGGAATCCTTTTAACTGCTACATGAGTTCAATGGGAACTAAAACACAACCATTCTTACTACTAGGGACTAAACCTTGCTTTATTACATCCATGAAGTAACCTAACAAATACTGTACAAGACACGTTCAGTAAATCTTGTTAAAACAAATGTTAAAAAATAGAATCTATTTGTCATTAGGACAAATGCTGCATGGATTGTACTAATTAATAAAGTACACACGTGTGTATACAAAGAGTGGTAACGATAATGGAGCACAATACATGTATGTACCAAATTGCAAGCATTCACATATCAATATATTTATACATACACACACATGCCACCTAAAGGTAAAAGAACAATTGGTCTATCAATTGTTTGCCTTCTAGAGTGATTGAAATATGAATAGTTCACCACTTGTGAGCAACGCAAGTGAGCTGCAGATCAACGAATGAATGTTTTTTCAAAGATGGTGAATGCAACCTCACTCCAACTTGGTCAAGTTGTTCTTCACCCAGCACAAATTACATGGAGAAAAAGTAGAGTAGATGGGGGAAGGTCATGTTGGGTAGAGTTTAACAAACTGGTCTGCTTTAACTTGAACTTTCTATACGGTGTTATTATAAATTTCTTTAGTGGTTACAAGCATTTTTTTTTTAAATTACAAAGGTGTGGTCTTGGCCAACAAGCTTATTGAAAGTAGATACTTCTGTACGTGTGCCTACATGTGTGTGTGTGTGTGTGTGTATGTGGCATGAGATGCAATGTAATTGATACTCTACTGCTACCATGATTGTCACGTTCCAACCCTTCATCTTGAAAGAACCTTTCTTCACCAGTGCTCTAGTCACTGAGTTATGACAACCCACAACTTCCAACTTAGCCATCAACTGTCCATTGGGTATTTCTTGGAGGCCCCACCCGCTTATACGGGTGTGTCCTATAGTCACATTGTTAAATACACCCAAAATAGCTGAAATCATGCATTCGTGATAGCATCTAGGGAGTACAGGGGCAAGCATTAAGGTGGAGAGAGGAGGCTATGGGGGTGCAACACATTATGGGTGCACCAATCATGTGACTACAAACATAAATGGCTAGCACAACTATTCAATCTCAACGAAGGGTTCCCTGCAGTGAAATTTTCAAAGTTAATAAATTAAAAATTTTTGATGGGACATCCCATGGGACTATTTTATTGCCCCATGGGACCACTGATGACGTTACTGGACAGCACTTCCAAGCACAAATGTTTCGCTTGCCAAGTGCTGGGCATTATTTACCAATTTCATATAATAGGAAAGAGAAAAAATTTCATGAGTCTGAGATTTTTTGGTATGTAGCAAAAAAAAAAAGGAGAGAGAAAAGGCAGCCACGTGCTCCATGAGTGTCTAGTCACCGACTGGTTCTCAAGGCGAGTGCATACCTAATTAACACAGTCCTTTCCTACAAGTCACTCTGGGACACTGTGACGGGTGTAATCATCTTTTCCTCATGTGCAAAGGACTGTCACATGCATACTTCACACTTTCACATGCAAACACACGCAAACCATACATGCACACAAACATACATACATACAGTGTATATATAAACTCCAAGTTAGGACATGATATGTACATACGTTAGATACCCACATACCAGAGAATATATAATGCTTCCTGCCCCGCCCTCACAATAGCCAAGTACGTATCCTAATGTGCTAATTAGTAGAACATTAAACAAAACATTAAAATGATCAATTTACCCTTTTATTCTATTAATAAATTGAAGTAAAAATATTCAAATGATACTCTGAAAGGAATTTGCCCCTAACTGTAACTGTTAATATACCATATTGTGCATCACGACATGTGTTTGTATGTATATGCGTGTAGTACATTGTGCATATTATTCACGGCATAGTGGGTATCCTTTGTATTCGCTTCTGCTGGCTACTGGTTAGGTCCTACTAATTCAATACTGGTCTCCTTTAGAACAGGCTTACCAAGAGGTTGTCAAGTTATTTGTTCTACAAGTACTGAATATGTCAAACATAATGACACACCCCAACTGAATAGTCAAAACAAATAACGTATGGTGTACATACATGAAGAGAAAACAAGACAACCTCGGCTAAAACTATGGTAAATCAACGAACAAAACAACATGGCTCATTTATTATGTAACACTCACTTACCTAAGTCTAGAACTTGTTTGTCCCTACCGTACCAAACCTTCACGCTACGAAACACACAAGCTAGTAGAGGAGAAGACAGAGGATGCCGGTCGAGTATTCCCCTTCTTTTCCGGAGGATTTCGTGCGTTACACCCCCCGAGTACTTTGACCCCGACATTGAAAGCTGGTAAAGTGACCAACCGCAGGGGAGTGTCTGCTCAATTAGTGCTTACTCGACATATTTTTTCTTGCAAAGGAATCTGCTCATTTGTCTTTCGTTCCTGTTCATGATTTTATGCGTTTTTGGCGGAATTTGCTGGTCTGGTGGAAACCTTGTCAATTAGAATTCGTCTGGTGTAAACCGGGTTGGTTACGCTCCTCTACAAGTCCTTTAAAGACCGCAGGTATCACTGGCATGCTGTCCACACGCTTCTCCTCAGTCCCCAAACCACCCAATATCCTCATTTATCAGCCAGACAAAGATCTCACCAACAGAGAGTTCATCAGAGTGAAGCAATCCCTGGAGCTTTGCGTGACTCCAGAGAGGTATGTCATTTATCCACTGGGATCTGATGATATAATTACGCACACACCTTGGAAAGATAACTGTAAACTGCTAGTATTGCCTCCTGTGTCTGGCTCCAGTCAGCATGATTCTCCGAATGAGCTCTCGCCACGAATGATAGAAGAAATTGGTACATATGTACAATCGGGAGGTGCCATTTTCAGTCTGCATTCTCAGTTCAATGCATTTTTTGGCACTTTTCTCTCAATTTCGAACAACTCAGATTCGAAAACAGCTGATCTATGTGTGGTTGAAGTCTGTCAAGGTGAAGAAAAATACCAATTTTCATGCGTCCTGCCAGATTCTGGTAATAACTACGACTTTGAGGGTGTATATTTGAACATTCCATTGGCTGAATTGATCGTGAGCAACACTGATATGGCGTTTTCTGTCAAAAGTTTGAAGTGTGTGAAATCAAATTATAACCAGTCGAATAATTCCTTAGAGAATGTAGCTGGTATTATACCATCTCAGTCTGAGTCCGAGCATTCACGTACGCCATGTGTTTGTAACGTTGTATTGAAAGATAAAGGACGGGTGGTGCTATCTAGTGTAGACATGTTACCAGTTATACCCACCAAATTGGAGCTAGAGATGCTCATGGACATAAGTCGAGGTGTGGCACAGAGAAAGCAGCTGCTTTCCTGTATCTTGAATTGGTTTGGCATGGAATGTAGTAAAGAGAAGCTTCCAGATCTCACACATACATTCCTTCTTTGCTCAGAAAAGGTAAGTTAATTTATAAATTATGGAGGTAAATTTTCCGTATTTGTAAACCTGTAATATGTTTAAACCTTTAATGTTTAGTGATTGATTCAATAAAGGGTCTATTAGACCTTCTGTATTGTGTGTTAAGTTAGATAAACAATTATGTATGACAACTTCAGCAGGTTCTATTGGCAGTTAGTGTCATTTAGAAGTTTGTTTTGCAAGTTTAGACTTTTAAAATTAGGGCAAGAAAACCAACACAACCTCTGGGTGGTGGAGCTTTTGGATAGATCAATTAATTATTTTATTTATTTGTTTGTTTATTTATTTATTATTTATTTATTTGTTTTTTTGTTTTTTTTATTCATTTATTCATTTATTTAAACTGACTGGTTTATATTGTTGTTCCATTTTTTCTTCTCTTTTCCTCAGAGTCGTGATGTTTTTCTCAAAGCCTTGTCATCGCTTCATTGTGACACCACCATTCCAGGCCAGGAAGTTTCTCTCCGGCTACTAGCTAATGACTTTGGCAAAGAAACACCCGTTGACGATCTGCCACGCCCCTCCGATACACAATTCACCATCATCACTCGCCCGGCAAAATGGCAAATTGACAACCTTCCTTTTTCAATGGATGATTATTTTGCGGAACTCAAGACTAGAGAAATTGGGAGGACGTTATTGCATACCCCTGTTATTACATCCACTCAGCTACCCTTTACCAGCAACCTGTCCTTCTGTCAGACTTTGTCTTCTGAAATGGGTATGGCTTGGGTGGCAGCACAACAGACTCGTGGAAAAGGTGAGTACTTCATACGATGAATGCACTTTAATGTGTGATATAGTACTATTAGTCTTTTGTGTTGCTTTTTTTATTTTATTTTTATTTTTTATGAAAGTACAACTTTTTAGTGGTTAAAAAGTAAAATTTAGTCTTCAGCTATAATATATTTGTACTTGAAATATAATTTTTTTAAACTTCATGAATACGAATGAATCAAAGTGGTCATATAGCAGTCCTTTTTTTTTTTTTTTTTTTTTTTTTTTTTTTTTTTTTTTTTTTTTTTTTTTTTTTGTTGTTTTTAATAAGAGAATTAGTTTTGGGTACAGATCTACATATGTGAGCGGGTCTGGGAAAAGGGACCTTATGGCGCAAAAATTGAAATTGAGATATAGGCTCCAGAAGTAAGTCATAAGAAAAATTCTTTCTTTCTCCTATTTTTGTTTTTTGCAGAATTAGTCTTAGTGAACCTTACTCTACGTCTATGCCAAATTTAAAATGTCAAAACAACTTAAAAGACCCCAAGCGTGCCGTGGAAAGACAAGCTACTTTTTATTCTCTCTCGTTCTCGAAGTACAATAAACGGGGGATGGGCGGAGTTTCAAAGAAGTAGCTAAAAACACGGCATAGCTTTGAGACTATTGCATGCACTCTACAGCTTACCTCTGGCTGAAAGTTTACCGCTACAGCGAATAGAATAGCCAAGGATTCCGACAAAACAGGCTGTGAGACGCTTTGAAAGCTAAAAAGAACTCTACGCAAACTTCGTTAGTCGCCGTTAAAAAGCGGCTGTACGATTTAATTGCGTATGCAGAGTACGCCGTTAAGTATACGGAAACGTTAATTATACCGGAAGTGGAAATTCAATTTATGTTTTCTCGATTCCTAGTTCAATTGCTTTGCTGAATACAGCCCAGTTCAACTGCTAGTTTCTCTGCACATCGAAGGTTTTACCCTCCAATATTTTAGCACTAAGTTGAGATAAATTGTAGCTTTTTATTAGCATAAAAAACTCAATTTTTTGGGTTTGCTCCATAAGGTCCCTTTTCCTAGACCCACACATATGTATTTGTAGTGGCAAAAACAACTTTCATGACAGATTAAGTAACCTGGGCTGGCTCACTTGCTGTTTGTGCACAAGAACACCACTAGTATTTGTTGTAATTGTTGTTGCTATTTTTTAGATTATTGTTTTATCTCACTATTATTACAGGAAGAAGTGGCAATGCATGGATATCTCCAGTGGGCTCCATGATGTTCACATTGCCACTCCCCCTCTCCCCAGTGTCACGCCTCTCTCACCATCTGCCTCTTCTTCAGCACATAATCAGCGTGGCAGTAGTGCACGGCATTCGCAGTCTGCCGGGTTACGAAGACGTGCCTTTTCGGATAAAATGGCCGAACGATATATATTATGAAGGCAGAGTGAAACTAGGAGGAATTTTAGTGTCATGTGTCACTGTTGGTCAAATTTGTACAGCTATTGTAGGTTGGTTATGATACGATGAGTTCAGCCCCTAGCAGATCACAGTCACGGCTTCGTGACATCCATTTGTGCTATGGTAACACCCGCTTTATGAAAGGCAAAGGTTTTAAACAAGGAGGTGCTCCACAATCCCAAATATTTCTGGTTGGAAGAGCTGGCAATGCAGAAGCACAGTGCAGCTCTGCCAGCCTGACAGGATCTTTGATACTTTAATGAGTACTTCATACTATCCATTTACTGTTGGCATCATTAGCATGAAGTACATTTAGCACCCCCAATATATGTTTTGTCTACGGCCTTGAAATTTGATTGAAAAGAAACAAACATTGCAGTCTTGACCCATTGCCAGCTGCTACTCATGCACTTTGTTAGTTCTGTCCTTACAACTGCTTCCAATTCTCTCTGTAGAATTCCTTGGAATTACGCGTATTATAATTAAAAATAACATGAGTGTTGCCATAGGGAAAGAAGTAGATTATAAATCACTGTGAGATGAAGGCGTAGAGTTTTATAGTGCTAGATGCATGTATGTGAGAGGTTGTAGTACTCGTTCTGTCTGTGGAATTTAAACTATACGTCAGTATTAAGGTCACACCATGATCATGTGATCCCGGTTTACAATTGCAGGTGCTAACAGCCAAACTATTTCCTATTTGTTTAGAGGAGTTCAGGAAATAAAATTGCTAATCAATAAGTTTTAGCATAACAATGAAATAGTTTGCGTGCACACAGCTCATCTAATAACCTGAATCAGCATTATTCTCTGTACTAATGATGATTTAAGGGAGTTATAGCTAAGCTTAGAATCACTGGAGTTTCTTGCCCTTGTGTTGTACCGTAATTAATCCAAACTTTTTTTTTTCCAGGCTGTGGTGTGAATATCAACAATGTCCATCCTACTATTTCTATCAACAAGACCATTGATCTATTTAACAGTGAGACAGGCTCATCTCTTCCCCCACTCACTGTGGAACACACACTGGCAAGAACTTTCAACTGTCTAGAAAAGCTTCTCACTGTGTATGAAGTGGAAGGAGTGAAATCCATTCTGGATCTGTATTACAAGTACTGGCTTCACAGGTACGTGCAAGTGTATGTACGTTTATGCCATTACCGAGTGTTTTATAACAGTAGTCACCATCCTAAAGAAAGAAACAAGAATTGCTCATAATTCTTAGGTGCCCCTTCCAAATAACTTGATTTTCAACATGAATAGTTGTCTACATGACATTATAGGGAGGAAAAACCCAGTCTTGGCTAATGATAGTTAAAGTCTGCTAAGTAATAAAGCCATAGAAGCCATGGATTCTAAATGGAAAAAGGCTCACTTTTTTAAAGTACATGTGAGACTTAAAGTATTAATAAACAATTATTACTTTAATTGACAAGTTTTATTCCGAGCAGGTCAGAACTCAATAGAAAAGGAAAAAGCAATTTTTTAGCTGTAGCTGTTAACAATCCTTTATACTGTATATGATGTACTAGTGCTTTTTCATCTCAGTCTAAACTATCATAATTGGGCGAGCGAAGCAAACACATCACAGGCAAGTCTCAACTAAGATTGGTATTTCCAAAGTATGCCTCATTAAAAAAAAAAAAAAGCTCTATTGTCCCAGAGCTCTAGTATGTAAAGCATTCCATTGTATTCTCTTATTGACTTGACTATTGGACAATATATTTTCAAGAAAGAACAATTCTATTATGTAAGGATATAGCAATGACAAACAGTGCAATAACCAAGATAACTTACCTCCACCACTAACAGAATAGAAACTGAACTCCGCTAAGTTTGTAACCTAACTGCCAATGTCTCTCCTTTTCTGACTCCCGTAGCTCTTTGTGGTATTATTTCAAAGTCTTTTACTTCTTGCGCCCACACTAATGTTAACACGTGGACACGCATTTTAACAAGTGTGTGTGAGTGACGTGTGTTGCTCAAGAAATGCACAAATAAGCTTTACAAAACATTTAACTAACATATAAATATGATTAGCGTTTAGGATTCAAATTTAAATCTCAGTTAGACCAGCTCACTCGCCATTTGTGCTGCAGCACATCACTAGTATCTTTCTGTACTGCATATAATATGTCCTGTTCTGTTTCAGTGGTTGTGAAGTGTTCCTATCAGGCTATGGTGAGGAGCGAACCACAGTGGTGGGCATTGACAAGTATGGCTACTTACAGGTAGTGAGGAAGACAGGAGAAACTGTCAGCTTGCAACCAGACGGAAACTCTTTTGACATTACCAGAGGTCTCATCATCATGAAGAGCAAATGAATCATATTGTCAATTGTCAGACATGTTGTGTGTAGTGTGTATTTTTGTACCTTTCTGTAATCATTCTACCCACATGTGTGATGATGTATTCAAGAGGTATTACAAACATTTGTCAAACTATCATAATGACTTCTTTTTTTTTTCAAATATCTATCAGAGAAATAAAATTAGCTACGTCGTGACATTTTTGCCTAGGCTTTATTATTGCTTTTATTTAAACCTCTAGATAAGTGAGGGAGACCTATATACAGTGTATATTATATGTGGTAGCTAGCTATGTCCTGAAAAAACAGTTCTTATATTTCAAGGACACTTGAAGCATTTTTTTTTTCTTCTTTTTTTTCACCAACACAAGGTCATCAGCTAGGGAGAGATAAAATGGCTAGGGTATTATAATCTAGCCTCTTCAAGCTTATCAAATAGCTAGGAATATCATGCTTCTGTAATAATATAATATAGCTAACTATCCATTTCAAATGCTGTAGAGATGGTGTAGTTATATTGAATGAAATTGTGAAAGGCTGGATTAATGGTCAAAAGAAATTTTGTGTTTACAATACGTATTAGTTAAGTATTTCGGAGGATAATTCAAGAGCATCACAGAAGGATTTTATCAAAAAGGAGCCAGACAGCGGTAGCTATATTATAGTCTCGCCGGCCAGACACTTTACTGTACTCTAACCTGGCCAGCGACAGTTTGGCGTAGCGAGACCCTTTACCGTCTGGCTACGCTAGATCTACGATTAGCGGTATCGAGTTACGGTCTGGCCGCTATTACTTCGGCTCTAGCGTGCCGTAGTAAACTGTGCCAAATATTATGTGTCTCTCGCTGTAGTGTTCGTTTACAAGAAAATATACAACTATTGTCTTAGCAGAAATAAAACTGTTAGCTACGCAATTGTAAGGTAAATAAGAAGCTATGTTGGTTTCTCTGTCATGAATTGACTGAGTCAGAGTTTGCAGTCGTAGTTATCAAAAAGAATGTGTCACAATTGGATTGCAATGTGGTCTTTTCATTTTATTCTTTACATTCAAGGATACCCAAATAATCCACTGGTAACCTCAACTGAAGAAGACATGGCCACCTTATTGGATTCTTCACTTGGTGGTAACATAAAGCCTTCAAAACTAGACAAACGAAGTTACCAATACTATCGCCTGCCTAATGGCTTGAAAGTATTGATTATAATCGATTATAGGAATTACTGGAATGATGAAATGTTGTCTGGTGCTGTGATGTCTGTGGACACTGGATTGTGGGATGACCCAGTGGATTCTATAGGTCTTTCTAACTTGCTTGAACACGTTCTGAGGTATGACAGGAACAACTCGCCACATGGTGTCAATTTTTTTAATTATGTGGACGCAAATGGTGGTGATTGGCACGCATCAACCGGTCCCGAAGAAACCAAATATTCATTCCGTATTCCAGCTGACAACTTCAAATATGCACTGAAGTTGTTTACTCAAATATTCATCAATTCTGCACTAGATTATGCTACTATACTAGATGAATTGCAAAATATCCATGAGGAGTATGAGAGTGAGAGACACTGCTTTGAGAAGAAATTTATTCAATTGTTGACACATGTTTCCAATCGTGAGCATCCTTTCCATAGTTTCCAAGGATACTCAGATACATTGAACAAAAGTGATATAAGAGACCAGTTACTGCATTTCTATCACAGAAGATACTCTGCTGACAAGGTTGGTACTACAGTAGTACTATTTATTACTATAGTTTGTACATTTAAAAGCGAGCAATGTAGCTTGATTTATATTATGCTACAGCTTGCATAGTTGCAATATTCAGAACCAAAGTTAGATAGTTTAACTTACAATATTCAGAACCAAAGTTAGATGTAACTAAATAGCTCAATTACAGTTCTCTGTGGTTCCATTGACTAGCATTTGTATAGTTTCAGTCAATAGCTATTGTTATTTAGAAGAGAACTTTTCTTTATAATGCGCACCACAAGTCTGAATGAAAGTGCAATAAAATAACTAGTGAATCATTAAGTATAACTAGTGGTGTGCTTGAGCACATATGGCGAGCGAGCCTTAAACTACACTATTGTTAAACATTTGATTTTAACAACTAACATTCAAACTACTAAAATAAAGTTGAGTTGTTATATTATGATATGCGATAAAGGGGATCAATGCCATAGTAACCGCTCCCCTCAACTGTTTGAATTGAAAAAGAAGCAACAAAATCAAGTCACGTTGTTATTTAAATTTTTCTTTGTGATATTCTTAATAGTAGTTGTAATGCACAATACTTTCACACAACTGAACATACCTATGCAAGACTTACCATCGTAGTTTGTCTAGTGGACAATACATTTTCAAGTAAATACTGTTGCGTAGGGCTTATAACTGTGACAAATAGCAGCGTATTAACTTACCACCGCCACTAACTCGAATAGAAATGGAGCTCCCATAAGTTTTTTTTATTTTAACTGCACCCGCAAAACAATTCAAAGCGGTAAACAATTCAATTTCTAAGGTGATACGGGTAATGATCGCTAAACAGGAGGATTCTGTTTAGTGAAGTTTGGGACGGGGTCGAACACGGAGCGAACACAAAAATACGCGAGGGTCAAAGTACAAAATGACATACGTACATCCAAACATATAATATATAAATAAAAAAACATCCCCGATTTTCAATTGTGTTACCCCTGAGAATGTCTCGCTCGCCAATAAGTCCCAAACAAATTCATTTATGGAATCATGAGGTTTCAAACGAATTGTACTCCAAGTGATCTGGGTAGAATTACTATATTTCTCTAGATTTCAGACCTGAGATATCATGAATTGTACATTTGGCATGATATGTGGGATGCTGACGTAATCATCAAAGGTACACAATATTTTATGTTTTGTGTTCTATTTAGATGAATTTGGTGGTGTACACCACTAAGCCATTCTTTAACTGGAAAGATTTCATTGCAAGCATATTTTCAAGAATTCCTTATACACTTGCTGAACCCATTAACACTAACAATATTTTGCCCTTTGATGACCACATGGGCCGGATTCTTGTGATGAAATGCTCTCCCTGCACACACACACTGGCAATGATCTGGCAGATTCCTAGCTCACAATTTAATCCTAAACATGCCATGGATAAATTTCTCATCTATCATATTTTAGCCCATCAAGGAAAAGGAAGTGTTTATAATTATTTGTTAATGCAAAGTCTTGCCACGGATGTTGAAGTCGATATTATTCTAAGTTCAGAATCATTTCATTTACTAGCTATTTTTGTAATGGTCAATGAGAATGGTTTGCAAAACACAGCATTTATTGTTAAGTCTGTCTTTAAGGTTCTTAATGTCCTTAAAAAAATGACAAAGTCTGAGTTCAATAAGCTTTGGACGGAATTCATTGAAATAGAAAAGCTCTTATTTGACTGGAAACAACCTGAAGGAATGTTGAAATATTTAGAGTAAGTACTATTTAGCAGCTCTCTACAGTAACTATAGATTGTAAACTAACCTGTTGACTGTAAAAATACTCATATGTAAAGAAGACACAGAATATTTTGTGCTATCCTTGCATGTGTAGCTATGTAGCTAATGCACTTTCCAGCGATTCTTCTTTATTTTTCTATATTTTTAATTTGTAAATGAAAAGGGAAATAGCTGGTAGAAAGCTACAACTTCACCAGTGTATCATTGTATCAATTGTTGTTGACACCAAACACTCATTTATGTTAAAGTAATACACCAAAAGAAAGTAGACCATTTTGAAATGGATTCGCTCATGATGACTTTGAATGAAGGACATAGCTAAAGAGATTGACTAAGCTAGTTGCTATTCTAAATACAAAAGTGATGCTTAGATGGCTTTTTCTATTTTGAAGCATACCCATTAAATTGTAATCGGCCCAGGCAAACTTTTTCATAATTCATGGGTTAGTTGTGTCAGTGACTTTTATAAGCTTGCAAATCTTTGTATAAAAAAATATATTTTCCCCTGGTCCAATATTTTGTGGCATAATTCTACAAATTCAGCTACTAGCTAGCTAATTATGATTTGGGTGAATGTGCAATTAACATAACTTATTGTTTGCAGTTTATTAGCATCTCGAATGAGACTGTACAAGAATTCATCTTACTTTATAGACAATCCTTATTATTATACGCCAAGCTTCAAACAAATTCAAAATGTATTGGACAGTATGGCACCTGACAAATCATTAATTATAGTTTCATCTTCTAAAGTAATTGTATCTCCCAAACTTGAAATTAGAAATGATTTTAAAATGGTACCAAATGATGTGATAGCATTTGACCATCATGCCATTCCCATTCCATTGTTGGATTTTGAGGAACCGCATTACAACACTCCATTTACAATTTATGAAATTCCAGATATGCTGAAGGACCAGTGGTCACATGTACGTTTCAGTCCTAAATTTCACTTACCTCTTCGAAATGAATTTATTCCAAATGATGAATATTTTAAGAAGGCAAAAATTCATAATTTTAGAACTCCCCAATTAATTAACACCAAACCTGGAGTGAGCATGTGGTATCTACCAAAGAAGTCATCTGTTGGATCTTTTATGAATTTGAAATGCTTATTGAAGAGAAAGAATTTAGTAACTACTGCCAGACAGATGTGTAAGCTGATGTTTTGTTGTTGTTGTTTGTTGTTGTTTGTTTGTTTGTTTGTTTGTTTTAATTATGTTCACATAGACATAGAGAGGCTTATTATTGGTCCAAAGAATGTTACACATTAAATTTAAAAATTTAAGACGTATTTTTTATGAAATCTGATACAGTTGATAGTGAAAGAATTGGCAATAATTGAGTGAAGCAAGCCCCTCTCAAACGAGTTTTAATTGATATTTCAGTATAATTATTTATTCATTGATACAGGTGAATATCATGAGTCTGTTGGCTTAGTATTTCCTATGGGGCAACAGTTATTACACAGTTCAGTACAATAATAATACTTACTAGTGATGTGCTTGATCACAAATGGCGAGGGAGCCTAAAACTACACTATTGTTAAATGATTGATTTTAACTTGTAACTCTCAAGCTACTAAAAAAAGTCGAGTTTTTTAATTACGTATATACAGTAAAGGGAATCAATGCCATAGTAACCTGCACTCCCTGCAACTGTTTGAATTGAAGAAAGAAAAAAAAGCAACAAAAAAACAAGTCACGTTATTTAAACGTTTTTTTCTTGTGATATTCTTTAGCTAAGTAGTAGTTGTAACACACAATACTTTCACACTTAACTGAACATACTTACACAAGGCTTACCTTCGTGGTTAGTCTAGTGGGCAATGAATTTCAAGTAAATACTGTTGTGTAGGGCTTTTGTAACTATGACAAATAGCGTATTAACTTACCACCGCCACTAACTTGAATAGAAATGGATCTCCAGTAAGATTTGAGCTTTAACTGCACCCGCAAAAGAATTCAAAGCAGTAAACAATTCAATTTCTAGAATGATATGGGTAATGATCGATAAACCAGAGGATTCTGCTTAGTGAATTTTGGAACAGGGTCGAGCACCGAGCAAACACAAAAATACGGGAGGGTCAAGTACAAATGACATATGTACGTCCACACATATATAAACAATTTTGACACCACTGTATAGTGTCTCACGCTTGCTTCGCTCGCCAATTACCTAAGTCAGAGTGTAATATGGCAAAATATTTCATGAGCTGACTAATTTATTTTCACAACCAGGTAATAAGTGGTTTTATTCTATGCTAGATATTTTCACTGTAGTAGTTTGTACAAGGGTTGGTAAGGTGTAAACTTGGCTAAAAACTCTCTAGGGGCTCCCCATGCCCCTCAGCTGCGATATTTCAGTAGTTGCTCTAACCTGATTGAGTAGGCTCCACTAGAGGAAGGTAGCAGTAAAAACCCAGAAAACTGGTAAACTAGAGCTTTCTTGTGCAATACAGCCTTGAGATAACATTAACACATGGTATGAGTCCAACATTGTGAAGACGTCTAGCTTTTTAAAAATGTTATTAAAGTTAGCACTGGCCGAGAAATGCCAGAAATGCCAGGGTGGAAATGGCAAAGAGTTACAGAGACAAAAGAGGAGAGACACTCTCTGTTGCTAAAGAATAGCACTTAAAAATTAAATTACAAATAAATACTATTAGTGGTTACCATTCAAATTTAAATTTCAGTCAGACCAGTTCGCTCACCATTTGTTTCGGGCTAGAATATTGAGTTTTTAGGAACAGGTCATTCACTTTATCACAATTTTATTTTGTGGCACATTGCAATTTCCATTATAATGTCTTACATCTTTTAGTGCTAACAAGAGTTTACATTGAATTGGTACAGCACAAACTGAATTCAGTTTGGTACAGTGCAGAGAGAATCAATTACAGAATATCATTTGAATACAATATAGACTCGATCGCATTTGAAGTGAATGGATTTCCTGATGTTCTGGTCATTTCAAAGCTCATCAACCTTTCATTTAGGAGTAAGTTAACTAGAAAATTTGATATTCTTTGTATGACTAATACCAAAACCCCTTCGTTTTTGAGGTATTTTACTTTTGGTAATGATGGGAGGGGGGAGTGTCTCAGGGTTGAGGATCTGTCTGTCTTCAGAAGGATGGAGAGAAGGGGACAGCCTTCCCCGCGATTCCTCTCTCGGAACACAGTGGGTGGAGTCATGCCGCACGGGAGGTGGGTAGCCTATAATTCAGCGAGCGAGCGAAGCGAGCGAAGCTGACTATCAGTCGTGTTCAATTGAGATTTCAGATATATATATATATATATGTAGGTATTTTCTCAGTTTTTATTCGAATGCACTAGTCTTATTAAATAAAACAAATAGACGTTTCGACCACTCTACAGTGGCCATCATCAGTGTAATGGTAATATTTGATACAAAAAAGAATGACCTTAGGATGTAAATGCTGTGTTACTTTAATAACATGTTTATTTTTGACTTGTCCCTAGGGCTTAGGTGATAAGGGCATTGTACACTTCAGGCAGTGGTCCATTTTCCCTGTTGATTGTGTTGCTGGTCTTTTTAATATACCAAGATTCAAGCAAACACCTCTGGGTCCAGTTCTGCTGACAGTCTATAACTTTCACATTGCTCCAATCAATCTGATGGTTCCTTCTTATTGCATGCTCTGCCACAGCTGAAGTGTTGTATATGGCATCAAAGGAAGTCAAGGCTCTTTGGTGCTCCTTCACTCTGTGCTGCAGTGTGCGTCCTGTCTGGCCAATATATACCTCTTTGCAGGTACCACAAGTGATTTTGTAGACAACGCCATTCCTTTGATTTATCTGGATGGGAGTTTTCGGATGTACAAGTAGTTGCCTGAGAGTTTTGTGAGGTCTGAAGCAGGTTCTTATATTAAGAGGAGTCAATATCCTTCTGATACTCTCAGATACATTTCTTATATATGGGAGTACTACGGTTGCAACTGGTTGTCTGTCCTCCATAATGCTATTCCTTGCACTATTTGTGCTCATCTTTTTAGATATTCTTTCTATCATCTTTAGTGGATAGCCATTTTGTCTCAAAGCTTGAGTGACATGTTCTTCCTCTTTGACTCTATCTAGATGGAAACTGCAGATCTTTTTTGCCCTATGGAAGAGTGTAGTAGCCACAGCTCTCTTGTGTTCCATGGGGTGATGAGAATCAAAGGACAAATACTTGTCTGTCTGTGTTGGCTTTCTGTAGACAGTGGTGCTGAGACTACCATCTTCATGGTGGTGAATCGTAGTGTCCAGGAAGGATAATTGCTTGTTTGATTCCAGTTCCATTGTGAACTTTATGGATGGCTCTATGGAATCTATATGTTGTTTGAAGTCATCAATGTTATTCCTCTCAAGTGCTGCACAGATATCGTCAACATACCTCTTCCAAAATAATGGGGGAGAGTGATAGGTTCTTAGTGCTCTTTCCTCTACATCTTCCATTACTAGATCTGCCACTACTACGGAAACTGGTGACCCCATCGCAGTTCCAAATGTCTGCTGGTAAAACTCATTGTCATATGCCAGATATGCTGCATTAAGACATAGAAGGAGTAGTTGTTTTATTTGGTCTGGGGATAGCATAGTTCTATCTCCTAGTGTAGGATCCTCCTGCAAGCGTTCATATGCAACATCAGCAGCTACGTCCACAGGTATTACATCTAGTAATGGAAGATGTAGAGGAAAGAGCACTAAGAACCTATCACTCTCCCCCATTATTTTGGAAGAGGTATGTTGACGATATCTGTGCAGCACTTGAGAGGAATAACATTGATGACTTCAAACAACATATAGATTCCATAGAGCCATCCATAAAGTTCACAATGGAACTGGAATCAAACAAGCAATTATCCTTCCTGGACACTACGATTCACCACCATGAAGATGGTAGTCTCAGCACCACTGTCTACAGAAAGCCAACACAGACAGACAAGTATTTGTCCTTTGATTCTCATCACCCCATGGAACACAAGAGAGCTGTGGCTACTACACTCTTCCATAGGGCAAAAAAGATCTGCAGTTTCCATCTAGATAGAGTCAAAGAAGAAGAACATGTCACTCAAGCTTTGAGACAAAATGGCTATCCACTAAAGATGATAGAAAGAATATCTAAAAAGATGAGCACAAATGTGACAGGATCTGAGAAAACAGCCCACTTCGCGCAAAACATGAAATTGAGATACAGGCAAAAACATCGAGTTGGGCATAGAATTGGATTTTTTTTTTATTTGTTCATACCAATCTAAAACCCTTTGCCTACCTTCTGACAAAATTTGAAGTGTCAACGACAAGAATTTCATGGCGAGCGTGTCGTTAGAAATGCTGCACTCCTTTCTTTCTCGAGCGTGAACGGAGGCTCGTTCAATAATTAAACCGGAAGTATAATACGCAATTAACGAGAACCACGGGTAATCCCCGATGGTTCCCTTGGCAACACTTGCAGCTGATTAAAAATCATTTAAATGGATGCCCAGGGAAGTGCTAAAGAAACTGCTAATGCAGTGAATTCTTTATTGCATTTTTGTGATGCTGATCAGGAAGCTCTGGTGGATGTGATAGAGGATTATTTTTGTTCTAACTACCAAGCAGACTTCGAGGGAGAGGACAGTGATGATGATTCAAACAATGAAGATGCAATCAGTGGTGAAAGTATGTTAAAAATCATGAATATTTTTGTAAAAATAATAACATTCATAATGATAATAATGACATATCTATTTAGGTGAGACTTTTCCTTTTGACACCAGCACTCCATTTAGTGACATTGGCGAATGCTTTGATGACTCCATCTCCAGTGAAGAAGATGACATAGTAGAAGACCTGCCAAGAGATGCTGAGGTGAACGAAATATTGTCCAGTGTGCGTTCTTCTGAGATCCTTGAGCAATCAACCTGTGATGAGCACGATAAAAGGATAATTGAGAAATTTGTCAATGAGACTTGTGGCTGCCACTTATGGAACTCTGATAGTTGTTCTAAGCAATTCACATCTCAGAATATTGAGGAAACACGTTTGAATTGTGCTGATCTGTCTCACAATGAACTGGATATGGTTGTACTAGGAGCATTACTTGCTAATTCAAATAGCACTGAGCAGGTAGACAGTAGTTCACGCCATTCTTTGACACCACGTAAAAAAAATTACTCAAAGTTTTCTCACTTAGGATATCCAGTCTGTCCAATAACTTTTCGATTTTTGCATGGAATCGGTGAGACACGTCTCAAAAATTTAGTGAAACATCTAAAGCTGACTGGCCTCACACCACGAGTTCACAAAAATACCAGGCGACTTCCAAAGCACAGTCTTTCACTCGATTCTATCCAATACGTACTGAATTACACTGACCAAAATGGAATCCTTCTTCCAGGGCGAATTCCAGGCTACAGAAAAACAGACATCAAATTGCTACCATCTAGTGTTTCCAAACGTATAGTATGGAAGAATTATCATGAAGCTGCTACAGGGTCCGATGTCATCCATTCTGTAGCATATACAACATTCTGTCGTCTGTGGAGAACGTTACTTCCATCTATTTTGATATTGAAGCCAATGTCAGATCTCTGCTGGCAATGCCAACGCAATAGCACTGCAATTTTGCGTGCAGCCAATCATCCAGATACTGAGAAATCTGTGATTCTGAAAGCTGCTGAAAATCACCTTGAAAAAGTTCAACTTGAAAGGTCATTTTACAAAACTTGTTGTGATAACTGCAGGAAGGAAGTACAGAGATTTTTTACAGTCGGTGAGTTGTTTTCTCCTCCTCCACTTTTAGTCCGAGCATCCCCAAATAGCAAAAGTATAAAAGTTCATTATAGCTTTGACTACGCTCAGCAGATTCACTTCCCTAGTGACCCACTGCAGCCTGGGCCTATCTTCTTTTTGACACCACGCAAATGCAGTATTTTTGGAGTTCAGTGTGAAGCTTTTCCAAGGCAGGTTAATTTCCTCACAGACGAAGCTGTGGATTGTGGAAAAGGGGCCAATGTTGTCCTCAGTCAGCTCCATTATTTTTTTGAAAATTTTGGCTTGGGAGAAAAGGAAATTTTCTTGACTGCTGACAATTGCTGTGGTCAAAACAAGAATAACTACATGCTGCAGTATTTGAATTGGCGTTGTACTACTGGCCTTCACACCAAAATTACACTGTCATTCTTGGTAGTGGGGCATACCAAGTTTTCACCAGATTGGTGCTTTGGTCTCTTGAAAAGGAAGTTTCGGAATACCAAAGTTAATAGTTTGGCTGAAATATCGGCAGTAGTCAATGAATCAGCCTATTGTAACCATTCACAACTAATTGCAAATGAAACAGCAGAAATTATTGTACCCACACTAGATTGGTCATCTTTTTTTATTCCAAACATGAAAAAAGTTATTGGAATTAAAAAGTTCCATCATTATTCTTCTCAACCTGGAGTGGTTGCTGTGAAAGAACAATCCAACTCACCGGAAAAGGTTATGGAGCTAGTGAAGACACCTTCAAATTTTACTGATTATCCCAATCAGATTTCTCCCAAAGGCTTGTCTGCAGAGCGTCAGTGGTATCTTTACGACAAAATTCGTGATTTCTGTTCTGAGGATAGTAGAGATGTCACGTGTCCTCTTCCATCTGTCCCAAAGCCTTCGAGCAGGCAAAATACACCTGAACTGCACAATGCTATTGAAGCTAATCTTGATGTTCATTCCCCTACACCAGTAGAACGAAGTCAAGACAATTCCACTGCATCATTACCAGCCACAAAACGCCAAAGAACCTGTGGAATATGCAAAGAACCAAATCACAATCGAAGATCATGTCCTCTTAGAAACACATAATTTTATCATGACGTAGATAGCTCTTCCAACACTACAAACCAAATTGTATTAACTGTTATCTTAAGAATAAAAAAATTGCTAAATAAATACCGGGTACCTAGTGCTACTTGTTCTTAAAAAGATGTAAACAAAGTATAGGTAGCTAAAGTTATCGTTTCAGGATCTAAGGAAAAAGTACTTATAGCTCACTCAAACGTTTTTACTTAGCCCACCCAAATACTCTTACTTGTTACAGGCTTGACGTCCATTAAATAACTAGCAGATGCTTCGGTATATCCAAGCTTGCCAACGCTTCGAGACAGCGAACAACAATGCGTGGAGGAAGTAAACAACAATGCGTCGTTAAGGTTTTAAGGGCGGTTCAAAGTTTAACTCGTTACACGAAAGAATACGGAGTTTTAATTAAAAATTGTGCGGTCTTTCAAACGCGTTTTTCTCAATTTTTCCGAAATTGCTTGGTAGAACAGGCGAAACTTTAACGGCTCATAACTAGAAAACTACTGATAGCCTGCTAATTATTTATGGCTCATTTTGAAGGAAATTTTAAGTAGTACATTGCAAATACAAAAATAAAATTTTGATGGAGTGCTCCAAGTGGGCTGTTTTCTCAGATCCTGCCACAAATAGTGCAAGGAATAGCATTATGGAGGACAGACAACCAGTTGCAACCGTAGTACTCCCATATATAAGAAATGTATCTGAGAGTATCAGAAGGATATTGACTCCTCTTAATATAAGAACCTGCTTCAGACCTCACAAAACTCTCAGGCAACTACTTGTACATCCGAAAACTCCCATCCAGATAAATCAAAGGAATGGCGTTGTCTACAAAATCACTTGTGGTACCTGCAAAGAGGTATATATTGGCCAGACAGGACGCACACTGCAGCACAGAGTGAAGGAGCACCAAAGAGCCTTGACTTCCTTTGATGCCATATACAACACTTCAGCTGTGGCAGAGCATGCAATAAGAAGGAACCATCAGATTGATTGGAGCAATGTGAAAGTTATAGACTGTCAGCAGAACTGGACCCAGAGGTGTTTGCTTGAATCTTGGTATATTAAAAAGACCAGCAACACAATCAACAGGGAAAATGGACCACTGCCTCTTTTTTTTTTCAGTTTTTATTCGAATGCACTAGTCTTATTAAAATAAAACAAATAGACGTTTCGACCACTCTACAGTGGCCATCATCAGTGTAATGGTAATATTTGATACAAAAAAGAATGACCTTAGGATGTAAATGCTGTGTGACTTTAATAACATGTTTATTTTGACTTGTCCCTAGTGCTTAGGTGATAAGGGCATTGTACACTTCAGGCAGTGGTCCATTTTCCCTGTTGATTGTGTTGCTGGTCTTTTTAATATACCAAGATTCAAGCAAACACCTCTGGGTCCAGTTCTGCTGACAGTCTATAACTTTCACATTGCTCCAATCAATCTGATGGTTCCTTCTTATTGCATGCTCTGCCACAGCTGAAGTGTTGTATATGGCATCAAAGGAAGTCAAGGCTCTTTGGTGCTCCTTCACTCTGTGCTGCAGTGTGCGTCCTGTCTGGCCAATATATACCTCTTTGCAGGTACCACAAGTGATTTTGTAGACAACGCCATTCCTTTGATTTATGTGGATGGGAGTTTTCGGATGTACAAGTAGTTGCCTGAGAGTTTTGTGAGGTCTGAAGCAGGTTCTTATATTAAGAGGAGTCAATATCCTTCTGATACTCTCAGATACATTTCTTATATATGGGAGTACTACGGTTGCAACTGGTTGTCTGTCCTCCATAATGCTATTCCTTGCACTATTTGTGCTCATCTTTTTAGATATTCTTTCTATCATCTTTAGTGGATAGCCATTTTGTCTCAAAGCTTGAGTGACATGTTCTTCTTCTTTGACTCTATCTAGATGGAAACTGCAGATCTTTTTTTGCCCTATGGAAGAGTGTAGTAGCCACAGCTCTCTTGTGTTCCATGGGGTGATGAGAATCAAAGGACAAATACTTGTCTGTCTGTGTTGGCTTTCTGTAGACAGTGGTGCTGAGACTACCATCTTCATGGTGGTGAATCGTAGTGTCCAGGAAGGATAATTGCTTGTTTGATTCCAGTTCCATTGTGAACTTTATGGATGGCTCTATGGAATCTATATGTTGTTTGAAGTCATCAATGTTATTCCTCTCAAGTGCTGCACAGATATCGTCAACATACCTCTTCCAAAATAATGGGGGAGAGTGATAGGTTCTTAGTGCTCTTTCCTCTACATCTTCCATTACTAGATCTGCCACTACTACGGAAACTGGTGACCCCATCGCAGTGTAGGTATGTATGCGTACGTCAAAAAATTTCGCCCGCGCTTCTAATTACGTAAGTTAGGTAAAGCGTTCACAGTTCCAGTATTTTTCAATTAACGAGCACGGAGAATCCTGCTGCACTGCCTTACGCAACTTTGTTTCAACCAAAAAGTTTATAGCTACTCTCTTCTTGTCGAAAGACTGAATGGCAAATTGTCAAGCTGCGCTTCTTTGCCACTGCTTTCGAAGTTTATTCAGGTAATTCTGTTATTGTTAACTCTTCATGCCTAATCATTGCTATTATTTAGCAATTTCCTTCACAAATCATCTTTACCTATACTCATATATTTACTCGCTCGCCATGCATTTGCGCTATTCGAGCGCACCACTAGTTCTCCTCAGTTCCTCCGCAACAAGACTGGGCTCGTACTTTCACCAGTCCCGCTGTAGTAGTTAAATTTTCGCCGCCACCAGAATCAGAGTGCGACTTATGCACTGCGCGCAGGTGAGTTCTATTCCTTTTACAAAATAGAAATAACACAAGCACGTATACAGACACACAAACGATGGTAGTAGTTCTTACATCAAGACCAACACACGAAACTGACTGACTTCCACAACACGCACACTCAGTTTTATACTCGACGCACGAACAATGAAAAAAAACATACAATAGGTGTGGACACGGCCACTTACACGTGGACGGTGCCACACCTAGCAAATGACTTACAAAAAACTCAAACAACTAAAATTCTAAACACGCACAACATTGAATAGAACTTAACGACTTTAAACACACAACATTACACGTATCATGAGATAAACAATCACATAGATATTCTATCTTCTTCTCTTCTTCTCTTTGTCTTCTTCTGTTTTCTTTCTTCTGTTTCTTTCCCCACAGGTAACAATAACTAAGACTGAGCTGTAGAGATCCTGAAAACTAAATGTTTTAGGAGACAGAAATCCCACACCAAATCTACAGTAGTAGAGTGGATGGAGAAAAACAACAACTAAAACTAAGCAATTTTTATTGTAACCTATTCACCTTGAATTATACGATTTTTTTACGTGAAAACATTTATTGCTATTCAAGTATGTACATAAATGTATCCTAAACTATATTTTTTTTAAAGTAGCTAATTTATTTATACCCAAAATTTTATTGAAAATTGTTTTTTAAAGTTGTTTTGAGAAAAACTACATGAGTTACATTCTCAAAAAGTTCATTAGATTTTGAGAAACCAAACAAGTTAACTAAGTCCATTGATAGCAAAACTAACTTTTATTGTTTTTACCTGATATTGAACTAAATTAATTAACTAAATCTTCAGGGAGCACTAGAGAAAAAAATTTAGGCCCGCCATAACTGAGTCTTGCCAAAGCAAGGCTACCTACATAGCTATGATCATCCATTTATATGCCTAAAGCTAGTCCTTCTCTACACTAGTCCTCCATTAGCTACTGAACCTGCTGCCAATTTTGGTTAATTGAGTGAACTGTGTTAGCATTCCTTTTTATACTATACAATATTTGTACAATGGTTAAGGTGCAATTACTCTCTTTTTGCTTTGTTCATAGCTTTGATCAATCATGGAGATATCCTAAGAGATTCTGTTGCTTTTGATCGTGTAATGTACAGAATTAGGAATGAGCACTTGGAGCACCAGTCATTGACATCCTATACCAACTATTTACTGAGGTATTATGAAGAATAAATTTAGGTATATTATGTTCATTAGTGTTGTATGGGGAAATGGTAGAGGTGAGAAAATCTAGGATTCACTTAATCTTATAGTACATATTACAGTTTTTGCCGCTCCATTTTACTATATGTGGTTTAACATCTAAACAAGAGGTAGAAAGCCAGCATCCCATGATAAATGAACTGGCAGATCATATATTCATCTTGAATTGTAGCTCAACCAACTTCATGAAATTAATTAAATGTACAAACAATTATGCCATTGAGGGTTACGCCAGACCTACCGCTACGCTGGGAAAGGGTCTAGTGGCATTAGTACATAGTACCAGTTCAATACCCTCCAGACGTCAGGCGGGGAGTTGCGGTTCTGATCATGGTTGTCAGTAATTTAGGGTTACCACGGTCACTCAATCAGCTCTTTGCAGAAATCTCAATCCGCGTACTAGAGGAATGGGGCAGTGGAACTTGCTGTGAATAAGGTGCCAAACATTAAGATTCATGAAAGGGCTGCAGGACGAGTAATTTTAGGGCTTGTAATAATGATAGATATAATAAGAAAGCTTTGCTCTTTGATATTGACAAAAAAAACAGGTGATTTTGTGTCTAATAATGCCACTGTTATAAGCTAGGAGAATAAGCCAGTATGTTGTACCTTATAGCGCACCAATAAGTGAGGCATTGATGGCACACCTTATATCACACCTTCTCTCACAGTGCAAGAGATATTTTATACACGCATTTAGCTAGGCATGGAAGTTTTTTGTGTGCGGTAGTTTTACATTTACACAATGGTTTAGTCACGGAGCAGCCGGTGAAGGACTAATTACATTCCTGTTGAACTGGTACTATGTACTAATGCCACCAGACCCTTTCCCAGCATAGCAGGTAAAGTGTCTGGCTACGCGAGACTAGGTTAAGTAAAGGTTGACAATTTCTCAGGGGGTGTGACTGATTTTATTTATATATGAATGACAGTTCTTCATCAATACCATTCAAGTATTGATACTGGGGACTTTCCTTGGAAGGATGATGAAACTGGTAAAGGGAGTGTGAACTGGTAAAAATGATCCAAAACTGGTAAAGGGTGATAAAACTGGTAAAGGATGACAAAATGGTAACGCGAGAGGGAACCGGTAAGGATGATTAGAAACTGGTAAAGGGTAAGTAAAACTGATGAAGGGTAAGGAAAACTAAGGGGAAGACATAATGGAATCATATTGATTGAGAGAAATTGTGAGTAAAGGGTGAGTGGAGGGGTGAAGTCAAAGTGGGATGGTAAAGTGCGAGTGGAGTCATAAAGTGCGAGTGGAGTCATAAAGTGTGTAGTAAAAGTAAGAGCATAGTAGGTATTGCATAAAATAGCCAAATGTGTTTTATAGCCTTCTTGTGTGTATAGAGTGTTACTATGGAGACCACACTGGAACAACGAGCAAATATTGCAGCATATAGATGGAATAGAGTTGAATGAAGTTTTGAATTATGGAAAGCTAAAAATGTTGTACGACTTAAATTTAGAATGTCTGGTTGGTGGTGACATAGAACAAGATAAGGTTTGTCAATGAGCCAATGAATGAATTGTTGGTGGGGACATTAAGCACAATTACTCTGGTGGTGCTGATGTGATGGGGATATTAATAGACAAAGTCTGATACTCTAATAAACTGAAAATGAATGGACTGTAAATTTTTCTGGACTGAAATATAATAATAATAATAATAATAATAATAATAATAATAATAATTACTTTACTAAAAGTTTTCAATTTAGTTATAATGTAGTTATAGTTGTTTTAGTTGTAGTTTTTTTAATAAAATTACTACTTTATCTAAATTATAGCTATATTGAGTAGCTATTATAACTAACATGATTAGCTAGAATTGAAAACAACAATAGTTAATTTCATTCAAAAGTTGTAACTAGCTAATACTGCAAGCTAACAATTTTAGTTTTTAATTTTAGTTAGCTATAGCTTAAAAACATTCCAAATGACAATAAGCAAACAATGCAAGTGCTGGCAAGGCAGAAGATCATACAATTATAAAATAATAAATAAATAAGAATAACATCTCAACGGGAAAACAAAAAGCTAGCAACCAAATGAACCAGTAAGTAAATAAATATGGCTGGATATTTTGATTTAGTAATAGGTAATGAACTAAAATGGCTGGTAGTTTTAGCTATAATGATAATGACAGTCAGACCAATTCAAGCAAGTATATACCCATTTGTTTATTGTGTTCAACAAAACTGATGAAGACTTCTAGAGGTCACAGATTATTACAATCAACAAATGAAGTTACTAAAAAATTATGATCAACGTAAGCAGTTAAGAATTATTCGTATCTATTATTTTATTTACTGTAGGCAGTGAGCCTAGTTCTCAAAGTATCACTCGGATTGGGGAAATCTACTTCAATAAAGTCAATTAAGAAACGTGACAAAAATTCATACAAGGGGGTAATGTTGCAGAAAGGAAGAACGTATGGATTATCTTTACCCAATCCAAATCCAAATGATTTAAATTCAGTAGTTGCAGTAACATTTCAGGCAAGTGAAAGAAAAAGCATTACTATACAAATGAAGCACCAAAAATGCGAACCTCAGCGCTATTAAACACTGCTCAGGTGCTATTACAATAATAACCTCCTTCCAAAAGAACAAAGCAATCTGTTAGCTATTTTAATAAGGTATCAATATAGCTTGAGCAATTAAGAAGCTAAGCTGGCCAGAAACACTCACCAGTCAGCTTCGCATTTTCTCAACAATTATAGATCCTAAATCTTCGTCCTGAGTAAGTTCATACCTAAATCAACGGTTAATTGTCACTAATCTCCAAATCAGAGTGTGACAGACAGACAGATAGGAGGACTACTAATGACACATACACACACATACACACACAAAAGAATAATTATGTTTGACCAGCAAGTCCTCCCCCCCCCCCCTTCCCATCCCAATACAGAACAATACTTACCAACCTGAATCAGCTTTATTCATGAACTCAACAACTGTCATCGGTACTGACAACACTTTACCAGCTCGCCACAGCTAATGAATTATCACATACCGTTGCCACCGATTTTTTCTCACTTACGTTTCTTGACTGTTCCTTGCTGGTAACTATTAATGACAATTTACCAACCTGGCTCAGCCATGAAATTATTCATGAGTTTACACACCGTCATCATTACTGACAGACAAGCTTATTATTATATATAGATGGTATTAATATAAATCCAATTGTGTGAAGCATATTTGTAAGTGACAAAGGTCAGAAATAGTTTGTAAGTGACAAAGGTCAGAAATAGTTAAAGGACCCGAGCACCTACACCACACCCAGACCACACCCTATGAGATTGTTTTAATTATACACCGAGTTAGCTAAGTGGGTGGAGCTTTCAATGTTAGAATAAGTTTCAATTTTCACACAGACTAGTAGCTATTGGAAGACTTGTAGCCTGTTACAATACACCCACTTAGAATCACATTGAACACTCATGTTAATGTATCACAATCTTTCTCAGCCTTTTATACTCATTAGATGTATTCTCGCTCTTTCACAGGCTATTTTTAAACAATACAAAATAAAATAATAAGAATAAAATTCCACAGATAAAAAGAAAAATTATATTGGTCTGTTGAGAGCAAGACTGTAGCATAGCAGTACCCCTTAACAGTATAAATACAGGAATTGGAGTGTTTGTTTGCCAGCTGGTTGTCGTAGCTCAGTGTCAGAGCACTTGTGCATTAAGCAAGCAGTCCTGGGTTTGAAAAAAAAAATGTGAAAGAGAGAGAATGCATCTAATGAATAAACAATTGATTCTTCCATTCTAAACATGAATTTAATGTTGGTTGTAACTACATAATTTTATTCACTAAATTCAAAATTTTGTATTCTGGAGTATTAATTTTTATATTTTTTAGGCTGGAAATGTGTATGAATTAGAGAATTCCTTCAAGTATTCCACGTCTTCTCTCATAGATACTGTCCATCTCTACATACTGGAGCAACTCATATGGGTAATACACTGCTGTTAATATGCTTGGTAGATAGCTAGCTGTGAAAGGAAGAAATGTTTTGGGTTTACAGGAATAAAATTCCAGGAAAATAAATATGGAGCTAGTTAGTTACCAAAGTTGCACTACAGCCACATGCAACAGTAATGATAGAGTAGCTATAGCTATAGCTATATAACACAGAAAACACTAGAAAACATTTAAATAAAATGAATTAGCTAGTGAATAAACACACACAAAGAATTTTTTGGTATTGCGATTGTTTAATGTGAAGTGTTTTATTTTTCCTTTTAGAATGAATGTTTGGACCAGCTTCACAGTAGCATCAACAAACTAAGCCATAATATTGACTGTGCTGTTGATGTGGATGGAAGCATTGGCTCCTTCACTGTAACCATCCAGAGTGAAACCTTAGCTCCAAAAGATTTACTGGAATCTATAAATACATTTTTACTGAGCTATTTCAATGATGTAATTGTGTCACCAATTTTTGAAGAACTGCTGAATAAAACTATTCATGCAGCCAATGAAAACAGGCTTCCTACTGATTTAAACTTCGAGGAGACCTGGATAGAGATCTGCTCTGGAACCCACCAATTTGATGTGAAGAAACAAGAGTTGGATGTTTTTAATAAAGTGACTTCAGATTCATTTCAAAGGTTTTATTATGATACTATAATAAACCACAATATGTGGCGGAAATTGATTTTGGTAGTATACAGAAGTGGTCGATTTTCTCAATTGGATGTGGATTGTACTGTTATTTATACCAACATAGACCAAAGTATACATGATTTAGAATCTGCTTGTAAATGGAAATTGTGAATTGTGACTTTAAAAAAATACTTGTGTCATTCTTAGCTATTGAATGTGTTTTATAGCTAATCAGTTGCACCTTGATAAAATTAAAGTTAATTAGCATTTTTAACTTCAATTAACTCTAAATGTTAAGGCGTGTCCCACGGTGCATGGTAAGGTGGGTATGCCTGTGTGAACATGACCTGACCAGTTGAAGAAGACTCCCACTTCTCAAGGTTCGACTGAGGGCACTCCGCTTGTCATGGCAGAACATCTAGAGAAAGATGTGCCGGTACATGGGTCACTGCCACCTACCAGGACCTGCTCTTGCTCATTGACTATCCTTATAGGTTTTCAAGCCTACTTCAAATACAGTGGTTCAAAATTAGGTACTGCAGAACAGCCAAATAAGACTAGCTATAACTTCTTTGCTGTAGCTACATCAAGGAAAAAACAAAACAAAAAACAAAAAACAAAAAAGCAAATACACTTATCGTGGAAGGTTGTGCATGAAAAGTGTGTTTAATGTAAAGATGAAACAGAATAAGAGTCAAACAAGTAGCTGGCTATTTAATAGTTTCATTGTTCATGTTAGCTGTGGGTGGGGTTTACTTGGTGCAGTATAGGGGAAGATATTACTGTACACGTAGGCTCCAACTTCCTGAAAATATCATCCTTGAAACCCACACGCACTACTTATTGTAACCACACCCATAGAAGCCAATTATTGATCCTTTAAGTATACAATCAATGTTTACTAAATACAGTATTCCTAGTAATCCATAATTATAGTGACCAAGCTTGAAGGAAGTTTGCTACAGGTGGCTGTCTCATAATGGTAAAAGGCCTTTAACTAAACTCATCAGTATGGATCTTTCAAGGATAAAAAATCAGCATTAATGGTCAGCACTACACACTGGAATTAATCCTATCATCAGCCTATACAAGAAAATCTCAGCTCCCCATCTAGTGTCGTGATCTTGCTTCCTTCATTCAAGTACTCTCCTTCTCTTACCTGTGACTCGCTTAAATGGTGGCTGTCAAGACAGAGACTTGTGAGATCATGTGATGAAAGAGTGAAGCCCCATGAACTCTTCTGCACAGCTAAACCTAGCAACCTAATTGCTTAAACCTTTTAGCAAGAGAAAATACAGAACTAAAGGAAGTGCAAATTTACATTCCTCTAGCTAGGTGGTTTACAATCCTCGTGATTTACAATCCTCTAGCTAGGTGATTTACAATCCTCTGGCTAGGTGATTTACAATCCTCTGGCTAGGTGATTTACAATCCTCTGGCTAGGTGATTTACAATCCTCTGGCTAGGTGATTTACAATCCTCTAGCTAGGTGATTTACAATCCTCTAGCTAGGTGATTTACAATCGTTTTGTGTACAATACCATCAACCCATCCCCACGTGATTACACTTAATTAGACACAATGTCTGCAAACTTCAGTGATATGGAAACAATTAAGTTACTATTAAAACATTATCATTTGCCTTTACATGACAATTACATAATTAAACCTTAAACTGATGGCTCTAATTTAAATGCTGGATGAAATTTAGTTTGGGGTGGGGAAATGCTACAGTATAAAAATTAATAGGTCATGGTTTGAAAAGGCTGTCCAGAACTGTTGATAGGGAAAAAATGAATGAATGGTATTAATAAAGAAATAGCACTAGACTGAGGGCCATGACAAGCATGCCAAGTCCAAGGAAGAAGGCCACCAGCCTGCCATGGGTTTTATCAAATTTGTATGCAGTGGGTAGAAGTTCTTTGAGAGAAATGAAGACCATCATTCCAGCAATGAGGCCAAATGCAATGCCAAACACAACAGGACCGAAGATGTCTTTCAGGATTAGCCATCCCAACAGAGCACCTATAAAAAAAAAAGAAAAAAAAAAGATGTGTGTGTGTGTGTCTTCAAGCTATAACCTCTACACCCTCGCCCCTCTTCAAGCTAAGCTATATCTTCCATACCTTGCCTCTCTTCAAGTTATATCCTTCATGCCCCCACCTCTCTTCAAGCTATATCCTCCACACCCTTGCCTCTCTTCAAGCTATGTCCTCCACACCCTTGCCTCTCTTCAAGCTATATCCTCCACACCCTTGCCTCTCTTCAAGCTATGTCCTCCACACCCTTGCCTCTCTTCAAGCTATGTCCTCCACATCCTCACCCCTCTTAAAGCTATGTCCTCCACACCCTTGCCTCTCTTCAAGCTATATCCTCCACATCCTCACCCCTCTTAAAGCTATATCCTCCACGCCCTTGCCTCTCTTCAAGCTATATCCTACCCATTCATACCTATAGGTTCAGAAACTCCTGACAAGAAAGCCCATAAGAATCCTTTCACTCTACTTCCAGTGGCATAGTAGACTGGCATGGCAACACACAAGCCTTCAGGCACATTGTGCAGTGCTATGGCGATTGCCAAGGCCACGCCCAAGGTAGGGGAGGACAAAGCTGCCACAAATGTTGCCATACCTTCAGGAAAGTTGTGTAGAGCAATGGCAAAAGCTGAAATAAAAACAACAAGTGAGTAATGCAACTATTTCACCATAAATGGGCATTCTTAGTGCAATTTTAGAATACTAAAATACAATAAAATTACTCTAGTTTTTTCCAGTGATTTCTGCTTTATTCCGCATCAACAATTAGGTATTGTATTTTCGGTAAGTATTTAATAATGATGATATTTGGAGTCCATATTGTGGGACCGAACATCGACAGCAGCGGCGGGAATATAGACAGCAGAGTGTAAAATTGACAGTACTAGAACTTTCTTGTATTGAGTTGTGCTGAGTGTGTATATCATGCGTATGTAGGTGTTAATTACTTGTTTGTGCCGAGCGTGTGCCACGTGTTTGTGTGTCATGTGCATAGTGTCGTGTGCAATGTGTATGAATATAATGTGGTGTATCAGTGTGGTGGGTGTTTCAGTTAGTTCTGTTCTTCATTTATCATTTGTGTCTGTGCATCTGTTTACGGAATTAAATTAACACTTAACCTCCGACCACGGGTGCTGGATCGCGTAAAGGGTAGCTACTTAATACTTCTACCCTTACCTACGGAACAACTTGGTGGCAGCTCTACTCATCCCGGGCACTAGGCTTGAGATTAAAACCCCAAGCATTCTCGTGAACCCCCCCACACATATTAACGACAGTATATTAGGAACTTCAGCTTGTTACGCACACAGTGTGCAAACTCTAGGCTCGGGGGTGGAAGGGAGAGAGTAAATTAGAATTGTTATATTTCATTTTCTTAAGCTTCAGAGCTGCCGCTCTAACTGCTCAAACATTCTATCAAAATGATGGCATGAAGCCCCACCCAAAGCTCCACCTCCTTGTTGGTCTACTTAATCTCAATCAGAGTACAATCTAGAAAATTTTGATTGGAAAGGGGGAGGGGGGGTTTAGGGCCTCTTCCCCCAAACTTCCATAGTTTCCCCAAAATTCTTAGCTTCCCTCCTCCCCCGCACCAATATTCGCATGTTATGTGCAGTTTACAAACTGTTAGGCCACACCCCCAAAATACAGCATTTAGCTCATATAATGTCATGCTAATTACCTCAACGAGTAAAACAAATGATCATTTTTGCCTTGTAACTTAAAATACTAAATCCTGTTAATTGATCTCATTCACTTTTCATTTACTTAATGTGCGGATAACGCCTGATCTTAATCACCTAACATACTAACACAAACCTAACCTAAACCCTCCTTCCTATATGGTAGGGCCATTGCTAAGTTGTTGCTTGTACTAGTGAAACTGAAGGGGAGACAAGGGTTACAAGCATGTTGATAGACAGGAGCTGCTACTGTATAACAGGAAACGTGGGAACAGAAATGACCGCAAGGATGTCAGAAGGTGTCAGTTTCCACTCCCATCGAAGAGAACAATGGGAAAGAATGTCCGCAAGAGTCCTGTTAGATCTAACTGGTGTGAGTTAACAACAAACAATGGGAACAAAAATGATTGCGCTGATACCTTGTCAAGCTCTACCTCCTAAACAACTACTGGAGTTGACCTGTGCCAGAAAGCAATGTGGTCATGTTCAACATATCTTCAGGCTGTACTACTTCAGAATAATCTCATCACAGCTTCCTAAGCAGGAGCAGTCCGAGTGTTTGCTAGCTCCTCCCTTGCAACAGTTCTGTAGCCATGTTTCTCCCCCTACACCTGAATCCTCACAAAGCATGGGAAAACAAGGGACAATTCTTTCTCTTTCACAGCTTTTTAAACAATACAGAATTAAAAATATTTGGTCGCCACGGGAATCGAACCCAGGACCGCGCTTGTATAGCACACATGCAGTCCTGGGTTCAATTCCCGGTGGCGACCAAATATTTTTAATTCTGTATTGTTTAAAAAGCCTGTGAAAGAGAGAGAATACATCTAATGAGTAAAAGAAGGCTGAGAATGAAATGGACAACTTTACCGATCGCTACTGCTCAATACAAACAATAAAAAAAACGTTCTACTTTAACAGTCTACTAATACTTGGAGGACACAAATGAAAAAGGTGATAGCCAAGTCCAATTACTATTATCATTATTATTATTATTAACATTATTTGGTTGTTGTTTTTTTGTTGTTGTTGTTGCTATTTCGTGTTCTACTGCACATGTACAAATAAACACAGTCAAATAATTTAAAGTAAACAAACAATAGCCACGCCCTTCAAGCTTCACCAATCCCTAGTTGACTGGCCCAAACACATTCTCTGATATAATCAAGCACTGTGTACAGAATGAACTAATGGACGTACATCGTGACCTTCCATAGCCTCCGAACTTCACACCTGGCACCATGAGTGACTCCAATGCTTCCCATTCTTGGATCTTAATGACCAGAAAGGTTCTGGTAGTATTTCTTCTTCTTCATCATGCATTAACCATCATTAATCCAACTCAATGAAGGCTATGACGTGATGTGATCATCACAAGAGCTAGGAATACAGCACAAGACTACCCAACACTTCACAGGCAGACAAGGGGTGGGAATTCAAAAGTGACGCTCAACTAAACAAAGAGTAAGAATACACTCACCAATAACATACATAGCCCTTGACAGTAGCTTAAAGCAAAATACAATAGCTCATAGAACCTTCCATAACTGCAAACCTATGCTGCATTAATCAGTAAACTTGTAACCATCCGAAACCTTCCATAACTGTAAACCTATGCATTATTAACCAGTAAACTTGTAACTGTTCAAATTATCACATTTCTTTGCTGTAAGTAATGCAGTCATTCTGTAAATATTCAATTCTGATGCACTGCTAATGTATTAGTAGTGACGTGTTGTCACACGTTGGCTTCAGTAATCTCAGATATCAGTCGTCCTCTATTCCATTCCCAACACCCAACACACGACTAGGTCTCAAACATCCTACACCAGCAGACAGACCACGTTTCAAGACCAACAGAATAATACGTTTTTCAGTAAAGACGATGACAATGTGTGTACTCAAGAATTATTCATCAGCTGAGCCTTGTTGGTAAAGTGTCATCACATTCAGTAGACGATTAGGCGAAACGACGACAATTTTGTAGATAAGTGCATGTGAGGAGGGAGAAGTTGATAAAGTGTTCAAAAGAGATGGCAACAGTTTTACAAGTCCACAATCATGGATAGAAGGACAGAGAGACTGAGAAGCAGGAAGAGGTAGACAAAGGAAGAGAATGGAATCCATGAATCAAGAAGGAGCTGAAGAGAGGAAAGGGCTCAGGAAGAAAGAGAGCAGGAGAGGGAAATTGATGTAATTAAACCAAATGATAGCGGAAGTAAGAATGGATAAAATACCTTATGCTACTGCATTCCTAATCTGTGAAAGTTATGTAGGACTTCAAGCACCACTGTGGCAGGGTACTTGCCAGTAGTGTTATAATGCTTACGCCGTATCCACTGAAGAGTGTGGTGCATTCTGTGGTGGGAAGACCTCCACATTAGTCAGAGACATAACTCTCATTTAACATCAGCTTGCTGACTATAGCCGGCATTCTGTTGGCCCATTTTTCATAGTGACCGATTATTGTTGCTATCTTTATAAACACGTGTTCTGCATAGCTGTTGCATTGCATTTCATTTGTCATTGTTCAGTTATGTAAACTACAGCCAAATGCTCTTCTTTTCAGCCGTTAGCTTGCTCTTGCTTAAACTTGAACCTTCTTTTCAGCCGTTAGCTTGCTCTTGCTTAAACTTGAACAAAATTATCAGTACATATGTTGTGACATATGTTGTTCAAATAATTAGTATACCCCTGACGATTGGAATGCTCCACCAGTGACTAACCAGGAACCAAACTCTGTTGGCAGTGAACTATGTGCTTCTTTCTTGTCTCGCAGTCTGCTCCAACACACATTAAGATGGCTACAATATACATCACTCAACCCATCAATAGTATTCCATCAAAGCTAACTTCCACGTCATTCAGTACTTAACAGAATGAATAGACCAAGGCATCTAAGAACAACAAAGCAAACACTTCTCATTGTTGTTGTTGTTGTGGTCTTGTTATAAAACAAGTCGCATAACTTGACCCATGATATGAATGAACAATTGATACAATGCAAGTACCAGCTCCTTCTTCTCACAGTAGAGCAGATATTCAGCCTTAAGAAGACTCCTTTTACAGACAGAAACTAACTTCACTTTGAGTGCAGCGAAGCACTGCATGGATCACGTTGAGCTTCACTGTCACAAGAAGAGCAAGATGGCTTCCCATTCATCTTGGAGGTATTTATCACCGTGAAGTAGCCGAGCAAATGTGCATATGTCGACGGTGAGGAATTTTGTCTGTATAATGTTCACAACTTCTACTACCTGCTCTTAAGATTCCTTACAGCTACATTTACAAGAGCAATCCACTGATTTAAAGTCTTACATCTCAAATACGTATGCTGTAGCTAATGCTTTTGTTGTTGTCATTGTTGTTTGTTGTTGTTTTCCTAGTTACAGTCAATACTATTATAATATAGTCTCTGAACCTGCAAGGTGCAGATAATGCTTATTTCTACAACTCGGCTATATTAATTAAACATAATAGCATAACAGTACATTGCCATGCCCCTAAGATGACTTCTGAACCTGAGAATCAATTCGAATCAAACTATGGTTTTAAACATAAAGCCTACACACCAAATTAAAGACAGTCATTCTATCATCACGAGGTGTGACACCTTACCTGTTAATAATCCCATCCTGTGTAGCTGTTTGGTATCTTTTTCCAGAACATTAGCAACTTCTTTGAATTCTACAGGACCAAGAGCCTCAGCCTCCTCCTCCTCTGTCCCCTAAAATGCAACATTGCAGTCTTCGTAACTACACAAGTACTTAGTTTGTGACGTTTTTTACTCCTATGAAGGCCAGGGACCAGAAAAGACATTAGGACTCAATTGTTGACAGTTACACACACACATATCCCATTCCTGGCACACACACACGTATGCACTCACACACACACATACACATGCACACACATACACCAGTCTAGCTATATTAATTAAATCATTATACATGTACTGTAATTAAGGTTAATAAGCATATATAAACCCCACCCCATTCCCAACTAAAATAAGATAAACCCTCTTAACAACGATGACTTGAATGCATACATTAGATAGGATTAACACTCATAAGTCACTTGCCCACAAGTTTTGATTTAGCGGGTCACTACATTCATACACACCACACTGTCTGAGATGAGAATATCCTTCTACTAACCAACATTAATGCTAATCAAATGAAATATTAGTCTTCAAATTTTAAATTCATTACCTCTAATCAATCATTAAAAAAAAATATTGATATTGATTCAGTCATTCTCGGCTGAAATAATTATAATAATAGCAAATTTTCTCGTTCTAACAGCCAATATTGTTAATTAAAATTTAACCCAACGTTTCGAATTCTTGCCAAAGTCCTCTTCAGGGGAGTCCGACCTCAGTTGACCCCTGAAGAAGAAGTCAAAACGTCAGGTTTTAGAACGAGAAAATTTGCAACTATTACAAATATTGATATTAAAACCTATAATACTATTGATTACACTGACACAATTCATCTTCATAAACCAAATGGTCACACAACTTACTTCAGTCTGAACTTTTTCCTGATTCACATCTGCACTCCCATTCTCTATATTCACGCTCACGACTTCCTGAGACTCCGCCTCCCCAATGCAGTCCTCCTCCACACCTGCGAGCGACAGACTGGCCGTCTCGGGGATGATAGCGTTCATGCGCAGCAAGCTCGTGTTAGAAAAAAGCTCGTTGACGCTGGCGTTGGCACAACGGTTAGTGCCTTCTGAAGGGTTGCCTGAAGCAATGGATATGGAGGCTCCATCTAAGACAGAACTTCCGCCACACACCTGGCTGTCACACTCACTACCTTGCTGATCGTACTTGACCTCATGAGACGGATTGGTGTGACGAGACGAGCCGTCGTTGACGTTGTTGGAAAGAAACTCGCCATTGCCATACCGATTAAGTTCCACCACAGAGTCCAAGATTGGAACTTCCAGTGAAGTCTTATGGATACCGTTCTCTTTTAATTCCACCATATTAGTCGTGTGGACGGTATTGGGATCTCTCCTTGACCTGAAAAATATTTTCGGTATACCTGTTCTTATCTGTACTAGGCTTAAACTGTGTCTGTTCCTACAAGGCTTACACCCACACTCCAACTTCTGCAATCCAGCTGTTATGAGATCTAACAAAACTGTAAAAATTATGCCGCCGAAAAAGCAAGCTGTGACTGCCAAGCCGTAATGCTGGGTAGTAACGCAGCAGAAGTTGTCCTGAGACTTGGTCAGTATCTCTGTGAAAGACACGTACAGCATTACACCAGCAGCCAGGGCCAAGCCAGCAGACAAGAAAATGGTGTTGGTTCTTTTGATGAAAGGTACAAATGGCAGCATAGCTCCCAGAGTTGTGGCCAAACCAGCCCCAATGGTAAGGCCAAAGGCGAGTCCAACATTTCCTTTCCCTGACTGGACTTCACAAAGAGTAGGGTCTCCACAGACTTCCGCAACTTCATCACTAATGTTGAACATATCCAAGGCCGGGTCGATGACAGTAGCGAGGAATAGAGTACAGACTTTAAGAATTTACTTTAAGCGCTTTTATACCCACAGAAAGTTTGTCCACGCTGGCCACTCATAATTCACTTCCTCCTCGTGGAGCTGACACTTTCTGGTGTGCCGAGTGTGAAGCCTCACCCGGTCACAGTATGATGATGACTAGACCTCTTTTCTGTGGCTAAAAACTCCCCAAAATGGTAAGTGATCGACACAGTCGTATGGTAAGCGGTCGCTAAATATTGATAAGGAGTCGTCATTGCTAAGGGCTTGATTGACCTGGGCGTTGCTTTACCCGCCCAAACATCGCTGTTGATTCGGCGGAGGTACACGTAGTGCAGAGGCCCCAGGAATCTCCTTCAGCTTTTGTTGGAGTTTTATAGCAATTAGCTGGGCGGAATAGTCTCTGAGGGGCCCTCTAGTATTCCAGTGGGAAGCAGTTTGGGACTGAGGCGCTATGTCTGGTGACGGCGCGGGGTAAGTTCTCATTATTTTACATACATTGTTTAATCGTGCTCCGAGCTAGTCTCTTTATTGAGAATTGCACATTTAGTATAAAGCAGCCAACACCCAAACTTATGCCAGCCTTTCAAAACCTGAATTAACAGATACCAAAAATTCCAAACTAACAACAGAAATCGTGACCTTTATGAAGTGCTGGGGATAACCAAAGATGCTACCCAGGAAGAAATCAAGAAGGCCTACAAGAAGGTGAGGAGCGAAATTGAAGGCAGTTGTTCGTTGTTATTTTACTCTAAGGTCATAGCAAGTACATTCAAAGCAAATATATAGGTAGACACATCTGTCTAATGATGTTGGGTACACATGGTGGTTGCCTTGGTATGTCACTTTACTATGCAACTATTACTATGTAATAGTACAGTGTGTGAGGCAGGGGGACTAGGTAGTGGTTAGGAGTGTATTGGTCTGAGTTTTAGTATGGCTTTCTTGAATCGTTTGCTGCCATTACTGACCTTAACTTACAAGTCATTTGGTCTTCTCTATGATTCATTTAAATGGTTTCAGGCCAAGTTGTCGTAGTGCCACACCTACGAGTGTGAGAAACAAAACAAGTTCGTTTGCCTGACCTTAGTTGGCCGTACTTTTTACCCACAATAGAAGTCCTGACACTGTTTTTTTTTCTTCTTCTTCTGTCCTTCTATCCCTGTTTTTACTGATGGTGTCAACTCCCAAGACCGGGCAGGTCTGAATAATCAATTCGTATCCCTCTTTTGGTTGAAATTCCATAGTGCAGCATTTACATTATGGGTACCATTAGTCAGTCAGCACCCTAGAGACTTCCTACACACACAATGGAGTCTCACCACAAACCATCTCACACTTGAGAAGCATACCACACCCGCTAACTAAGGAACAGGAATAAGACACAAAGTGACATTAAACAGAGAAATGTCCTCACAGCACTTTGCCGAGGCCCATACTTCTTTTCCCCTGTTCTCTTTGAATGTATGATCTTTCTTCTCCCTATTCCCTCAGAGTTTCCCCTCCCTGCCAATAAATTCCCTAAGCTGGCATGCGTCATAGCTCCCTGAATTGCAGCAGCGTAGACAGTATAAATACGTAGGATGGCATAACTTTTGAATGGAGCTCTGAAAGTTTTATCTGTGGTAGTTGTTTTGTCGAGTTGCAGTATCTAAACTATATGGTACACATCCTTATGTTAAAATTATTATTCATGGCCCTTAACAAGTAGCTTAGTTATTAATAGCAGTTTTTCTCAGTTTATATATACAGTATATATAATATATTGGGTGTTAAAACTGGGAAAAACTGTCTTTGTTATAATCATATAAGCCTAGAATGACTGAATCATAAGTTTAGTTATTGCTTGGTATCAATGTACCTCTTCTTGAATCTCACCTTGTATCACCTTGAAGTTGTGATGAGCAGCAGTGGAGTGTGTATTGCATGGCGGTCTACGACAAGCCCCTCCTCATGCAAACATACGTACAAGGCAAAGTGCATCAGTCTGTTAACAGCTGATCTGGTGGGCGCCATTGAAGCACTAAAAGCAAATTTAACCAGTTACTCTGGACTTTTTTTTAAAGTTTCTTCAATATGCAACATTTGATTTTTTTTTTTTTTTATTGCTGTTTAATTTATAGCAAGTTAATAGATAACCATTAACATCAGACCATAATTAATAATATAGTACTGTGTTGAAGGACCGGTAATGAACTTCTAGCAACCTTCAGTTTGTTCTGGTGGTTTGAAGAGAACCAATGAAAATTCACACCTCTACAACTTGACATAGTGTGTTGATAATTCCAGTTTGTTCTTTCTTGTGTGAGTGTTTATTATTCATTGTTCAGCGGATGTTTCCCAGTATCGATTAATCAGCCTTCATTTCCCTGGTCTAGTGGCACACGTGTGTGTATGTTTAGTATGTGCGTGTGTTTATTTATAGCTGGCCCTCAAGTACCACCCGGACAAGAATCTCGACAATCCTGAGGCAGAGGACATAGTGAGTTTTTACTGTTGGTGTAGGTTATTTGTGGTCGTTTTACAAATGATCTGACTTGTTGAGGGTGTGAAGTCATTGTGGGTGGAGTCTTGCTTGCATTCTCATACTAAAATAGTTTAAATACGTACTCATGGGTGTCCTACTTAAAATATGTTTATTCTTAAAAGAAAAGTCGGTTTGTATTGGTTGTAGCACTTAAGAATTCTTTCTTTTGTTAGTTTGCTGCTGTGTTTTATGTCTTTACTTTGAACTGGTGATGCATTTTTGTCAATATTTTTTATTATTGTTACTTTTTGTGTCACAATTCATCATGCAATGGGGTGAACGAGCTAGCCGGGTAGTTGAATTCATTATTTTACAAGTTGGGCGTCAATGTTTTATTTGTTGAGGATACTTGAACATGTAGAGTTATTTTACCTTCATTTTACAAGTTGTTATTAACTTTAATGTTTCATGCCATATGGTATGAGAATGGACATCATAATTCCTACATTCCAGTGCTTTACTGTTGTCTTCTTGTCTTAATTTAGTTCAAGGAGGTAAACAACGCCAACGCAATTCTGCAAGATGAGAACAAGAAGCGTATCTACGACAGCTACGGTCACATGGGTCTGAAGCTGGCGGAGCAGGTTGGAGAGGAGGTAAGCAGTTGTTATAGCGATAGCATGTTAGTTTTGGGACAACTGTGGGAGTGAAATGATAGCAGTATCTGAAGTGTGAAATGAAAGTTGTTATCACTTTAACAAGTTATCTGGATTTTATAGACATTCACTCTCCTCTCTCTTTTTTGTTTCTGGTTGTTGTTTTTTTTGTTTTTTTTCTTTACTTGCTTATTCAGGAATAATTTAAGTACACTGAAGTTTTCAATTGGAATGAGTTGTTTGAATAGAAGATAGAAACATGAAGCATATTGTAATCACTGAAACAGAGATCTAATTTTAGAGCGCAGAACAGGGACTTCCCCATTCCAATTAGCACTTCATTTTCTCCATTGACTGTCAGAAACTTTTCTTTTTGTATCATAATTACTGGAGTGATGTCACACTGGGGATTTTATTCAGTGACTGGTAGAGTTCAGTTTACCACCATTTACTAACTCTACATGTCTGTGTGAAGAGAAATAGTGTACATGTCCTCACTGAGCTTGTCACATAACACACGCACGCACACACACACACACACAAACTCTCATCAGACACACACACACAAACTCTCATACACACAATTACAGACACACACACACACACATAATCTCTTATACACACACACACATAATCTCTTATACACACACACACACACACAAACTCTACATCAGGCACACACACACACTCACGCACACACACTTGTACAGATGAAGTGTGGTGTATATCTGGTAAATGTGTACAAACACAACACTTCTTGTATCTCATGGCAGCTTCCTGAAAAGCTACCACATCCTCAGTGAAATCATATGAATAGGGAGGACCATTGTGAAGTAATATACAGACATACGTACATACATACATACATACTGATGTGGCTACTGATACCCCATGTGATCCAGTTTGAACACACCTCACATTGCAGTATCTCTCCCTCTCTTTTCTTCCCTTAATACATCATTTGAGCCAGTAGAGTTTATTCTGTTCTGGTACTCTTTCAATGTGCAGTTGCTTTTACAAAATGTATGGCAGCCTATTAGTTTAGCTTGCACACTAACAAACTAACCAGAATTATGTTGTAGCTGAGAATTTAGATGTGAGGGTTCAACTGCTAATGGTATCAGTTCTTTAAATGTCTGTTGTATGTGTTCAATCTTCCCATAGAACATAGGTCTGTACATGTGTCTGGACAGCAAGCTCCTGAAGGCATGCTGCGTCTGTTCCTTCCTGGTCAGCTGTTGCTGCTTTGGCTGCTTCTGCTGTGTGTTCTGTTGCTGCTTCTGCTGTTGTGGACTCTGTGCTCCTAAGAGACCAGAGAGAGACTGGGGTGAGTTTACTTGCTTAAGCCTAACAACTGTATTTGCAGTGAATTTATTATTATTATTATTATTATTATTATTATTATTATTATTATGAAGTGATAGATTAGAGGAGTAAAAAAATTCAACGAATAAAAAAAATAATCTTTGAAAAAAGAGAATTTTCGTTGGTCTGTTCAAAGTGAGACTGTAGCATAGCAGTACCCCTTATCAGTATAAATACGGAATTGGAGTGTTTGTTTGCCGGCTGGTTGTCGTAGCTCAGTGGCAGAGCTCTTGTGCGTTAAGCAAGCAGTCCTGGGTTCGATTCCCGGTGGCGACCAAATATTTTTAATTCTGTATTGTTTAAAAAACCTGTGAAAGAGAGAGAATACATCTATTATTATTTATTATTATTATTATTATTATTATTATTTTCTCGCCTTTCTTTCATTCATTATATGTATTCTCTCTTTCACAGGCTTATATTATAACAAAAACAGAATTTGAAAACTGTTTGTCTGTCACTGGTGATCAGCCAACGGGAAGCTGAACACTTCATCGGTTCAATCTAAGGTGGCGGCCAAACATTTTTAAATTAAAATAAAGCCTGTGGAGAATACGTATAATTGTTATTAACCCCCACCGTGCATGTGTGAGAGGGTAGTAGTAGTTATCCTGTTTGTTTGTTTGTCTGTCAGTCTGTCATCATGCTCTGATTTTGGAAATTACTGACAATTAACCATTGATTCAGGTTGTGCTACTTTAATGAATTTCGGGCTGATTTTTTAGAAATCATGAAGCTTTCAGCTCTGCGTAGGTACTACCTTTTAAGGGCAATGCCCCCCTTGTTATCACGTCGTAATCACATGAGCAAATAATTTCTTGCAACCCGTGCTAGTTTGCTTTGTGATGCTATGAAATTAATGTAGTGCTGAAAGTGGGGTTTCGTGTTGAAAATTATAATCCGTGAGTGTCTCTGGCCTGTTGAGCTTCTTCTCTTATAAAGACAGCATTTACATGACATGTTGTACCGTTTTAATTGTTCCAGCTATATTGATGCCTGATTAGAATAGCCAATAATTATTCATTTAGTCTGAGAAAATGATTTTGTAATAGCTAGCTAATGTGTAGTAGTGCTGAGGGTTCGCACCTTTGGTGCTTCAGGATTATAGATTTCTTATTCTCATTTTGTTTTACCAAGCCTTTATAGACAAATTGTTCTTAATTCCTATTAATAATTTGAGGAAGATAATGATAATAACTTTATTCATTAATCTCTAAAGAATGTGTTTGAGAGATTATTGGGTGTTGGAATGTTGCATGCTTATAGTCAGGAATGCAATAGCTTTCAAAGTAAGGAATAGGTGTATGAAACCTGCACACTACCCGCTATCTACCAACTTCATTGGGGACCGTCGTATTTGTGGATTAACATGTTGATGTGTGTACATTAATTAACAACCCATACCCAATGTGAATTTTGTCTATAGATGTGCGTCCTGAAGATCTAGAAGATGAAGAGCTTATCCGCACTCAGCCAAAGCCTGCAGGCTATGAGACGGTGGCGGAAGCGGACAAGGATCCTATTTCTGTAGAAGTCACTGACCAGGAGATAATATCTTCTTAGCCGTATTAATACAACTATGTTAATGTATGATTTCCAATTGAAGCACAAGATTAAACAGTTTCTCTATGAATCTATGATGTCATTCACTGTCAAGTTACTTCTATGTTATGCACTCTTTTTTCTTTTCTTTTTTGTATGAATTATTTTTATGTACAGTATAGTAGTATCGAGTTTGTTTAAGTGGTTCGGTAGTAATCGTCACTATACGCGGGGATTGTGCTAAATCTAACGATCTTTTCCTTGTTTACGTTATTGCGATATTCCAGGTAATGACGGAGTCTTTGGATAGAAGAGTGAGAGACAGAATTAGTGATGCTAAGCGACTGGCCCGGCCAGGTACTGGGGAAGAAAACGATGAGTAATTGTATGTGTTAATATACTTTATAATTTCCTAGAACTTAAAACTGAGTGGAGCTGGAATAGGTATAGTTTTCATGGCAGTTCACTGTGTCACAAAAGGACGGTACGGGACAACGTTGAGAGGATCAGCTACAGGGACGTGGATCAAACCACCTTCATCATGAAGTACGAGAAACCCAACTTCCCAGTAGTTATTACTGACTCCCAGGAGGACTGGGATGCCAAAAGAAAATGGACAACGGAGGTTCGTATTTGTGTGTACATTGCATTGTTGTGAATCCTATGGCTTCTTCAATTCCATTCACTACCTTACTGACCTTATTCAACACGACATATATAGTGTTAGTCTCTCCACAGCTCAGTGTTGGTGAAACTATACAACAAGTCATTGCTTTCATTTTGCACACTTGGAAGTCTTTCAAATATGTACCATGGCTCGTTCAAACCGTCCAATCAGATTGCTTAATTTTCTGTTAATATATACATGTATATTCCTAGAAAATGAATAATGCGCTTCCTATAGCCTAGAACTAGGATACAAGTCGGCTGCACCACTGCGTTTGGTCAGTGCCTGATTTACGCTATCCTCCTGCATCACTGTATAAATCCTGTACCGACCTCCTCAATTTTTGTGAATGATGTTACATGTGGCAGGGATGGAACTGAATTTGCCAAGCAAGTGTAACACTAGCATGTTTGTTTTTGTTCTTATTTGTGTGTTGTTTGGTTGAATGCATTACCTGTTCATTTCATCATTCATTTCTTCGTTCGTTCTTCTACTCACTGTGTATTTTAACATCTTCCTCCTTGAAATTGACTAATTTTTATTTCTAGTCTGAACATCTAAAGTGTAATGCTGGTGGGAGTGAGTGTTGTCTTGCGTGAATTTTGTGTCTCTCTGGCAGTCACTTGATAAATGTGCAGTGAAGATTCTCCCCATCTAGATTTATGTAGATAAATAGCACAGACCATGTTCTTCTAAATGTGGACACTTGGGAAGATGTTGATACATGACATATCTATAAGCAAGATACGATATTTACATACTTCTAGTTTTACGTGTGTGTGTGTGTGTGTGTTTGTCAGCTGTGACTGACATTACATAAATACAGTGTGCGTATGTGTGATTTTGAACATGGCGTGGTGGTCTCACAAACTGAACAGAGTCAGTATTTCGCGAGGCTTAGCACTTATGCAGTAAACGAGGTTGTGGACATTGTCTGTTGTCATAGAGACTCCTGCGCAAGTATCGCAACCAGAGGTTCAAGTGTGGCGAGGATAATGATGGGTACTCAGTGAAGATGAAGATGAAGTACTATGTGGCATACATGCAAGCCACTGACGATGACAGTCCGCTCTACATCTTTGATGGGTCCTTTGGAGAGGTAAGGGATATCATGATTACAATCCATTAGCCGAGTCTATGAAATCTGAAGTATTATCTTATTTTTATTAGCAAAGACTCGTGAGCGAGGTCCATTGAGAAATGTGTGTCATAATGTGTGTACTGAGTAAGGTTTGGGTGACATTTCTCTTTGAGGATTATACAGTCAGGTAGAGATCTTACCTACAACCGGCGCATTTTCTCATGGTCAATTTGATTTGGCATTATTCGTCCAAGTTACCAGCATATAATACTACCATGCGTGTGTGTGTGTGTGTTTTATTTTAGCTAGGGTAAGGCAAATGACGTAACTTGATGTAGTAGACAATACAGAGAATCTGTATGTAGTAGACAATACAGAGAATCTTTATAGATTGCTTTACCACCTTTAAATACATACACAGCAAGATAACTTCTGCGAGAAAGTTGAAATTTTAAGCCCATTGGTTATTGTTTGTAAAAACAGGGAATACTCCCTTCTTCTTAAGGGCATGAAGAGTGTTTTACATTAGCATGCATTGAAGGGTTGTGCCATCATCTACGTATCTTCTGAGGAGAGTGGACTTGAGATAGTGAAAGTAAACATACGCCCTGTTATTTGTCTTAGTAGGACTAAATGAGGTCTTGATCATGACTCAACAATTTAAGTACATGAGAATATTTACTATCTATTTTAAGTACACAGGAATTTTTACTATCTACTTTAAGTACATGAGAACATTTATACATGAAAACATTTAGCAGCATAGAGCAGGAATAGCAGAGGGACAAGGTTCACAACTTATTGCTGCATAAGAGTTTCTCAAGGAGCTGAGGGCAGCATGATGTTGCAGCAACTCTTGCATCGCTGATGTTCTTTAGTCCTCGTTAGCTAGTGAATATTGTGACCTCTGAACTCACCTGATACTGTATGACTGTAGTCCTTGTTAGCTAGTGAATATTGTGACCTCTGAACTCACCTGATACTGTATGACGTTGTTTTGTTTGTTGGCAGCATCCGAAGAAGTCTAAATTACTTGATGATTATTGCCTTCCCAAATATTTTCGAGATGATTTGTTCAAGTACGTTGGGGAATGCAAGAGACCTCCTTATCGATGGTTTGTGATGGGACCGGCTTGCTCTGGGACCGGTATACATGTGGACCCACTTGGGACCAGTGCCTGGAATGCATTGGTACAGGGACACAAAAGGTACGTGTGTCATGTAGATGACAATGTGGTTAAGGATGGCAAATTGAAGGACTAGTACGGGGTGGTCAATATAAGAATGAATAAAGATGGAGTGGTCAACAGGTCCTAAATTGTAGGAGAAAATGGTACGATGTGGTCAATATGGTGCAGGATGATAAATATGGGTGTGGCGTGGTCAGTGGAGGTATAATGATCAAAGTGGGTTCTGGATGGTCAATATGGGTGTGGCGTGGGTAAAGTGTGGTCAATACTGGAAAAATGGTCAATATGAGGACATGATTGGCAAAAAGTTTAGTCAAATAAGAAATTGTGGGTAGGACAGCAAGGATTTAAAATGAAAGATATAGCACAAGGTATATTTCATAGTAGTTATATAGTCCATACATATATTAAGTGTAAGATTTTGAGTGCCTGACTGGTTTTGTTTGGTGGATGTAGTCTGCTAGTGAGAGTAGAGTGTTTGTTTGTGTGTGTGTGTGTTTGTTTGCAACAGGTGGCTGGAGTGAAGTGTGCTACTGTATGGAGGTTGCTATGGTGACTGCTTGCTGTGTAGGAGGTAACTATGGTACATGTTTGAGTGTGCGTGTGTTTGTGTGTAGGTGGGCTCTATTTCCTCCGTCCACTCCCAAGGAGATGGTGAAGGTTCCTCCAGGAGAGGGAGAGAGTCAGAGAGATGAGGCAGTGATGTGGTTCCACAGAGTTTATCCCAGGACACAGTCTCCATCTTGGCCCAAGGAATTCTCACCAGTAGGTCACATATTTACATAGTGCAGCAATCCCCCCCCCCCCCCCCCCCCAGCCCCATCCCTTAATTTTTTGAATAGTACATTAGCTAAAGTGAGTAGTAAGATTATAAAATTATGTCATGTGACCAAACACTGATCAGTGTGAAGTACAGTGCTTCCAACTTAAAGAGTGGATTTTTTGAAACTACTGTATAGACCCTCACTACAGTCATTTAACATACACATACCTTTTCTTCATCATCCCAACAATGTTTACAATAGTAAAACTGCCTGTTTAGAGAATGGAAAATGGAGAACAGCACTTTTCTCATTCACTCTAATACATTTTACGCCATTTTTTTTTGACGTCAAGATTTTGCGGTAGTTCGTCATTAAACGTAACTAGTTAACGAGCTAAGGTCGAACGGTTATTTCCCCGAGCAGTAAGACGGGACTTTCCCTAACTGCAATAGGCTGTATGGATTCTCATCGTTCTACTAGCAGCAGTAAACGAAGTCGAAATCAGTCAGAATTGTTGGCTGGTATATTACTAACTTGGAGCCAAGCCTATCCAAGTGTTCATTTTTTCAAGAGCTGAAGGAGTTTAATACTCCCACGCATGCGCTGTTTTGTGACGTCGCGTTTACGTGTACTAAAGGCCCACAACCCGCTCTAAACGTCATCATTTGATGACCCTTACCGTGCGTAAAAATATTTTGGTGAAAAACAGCCACAACTCACTTAATTTTCAAAGTATAGCTACCAATTTTAAGGCAATTTTACATCATGTGTCATATTTTTAGAGATATAACTCAATTAATTCAAAAATCCTGGCTTAAACACTTTTTTCTTAAAATTTAAAATATTTCGAGATTCAAATTTCGTGTGCCCACAAAATCTGGCTCATATGCAACTTCAGGTATTAAAGTATCAGTATACCAAGTTATAGAGATAAGGAAAAATAATTTCTCTTTTTTCAGCTTAAACACTTCCAAATTCACTGTCTTGAAGCTCCCAGTTCCATCACCTATAACCACAACAACAACCACAAACCCACAAAATTGTTTTGTCTGTATGTTAATATGACATTAATGTATAATAATTAGTGAAAACTCCTATGTGACAGACACCCTGGCAATGATGTTGTGACTTGCTGGTCTGATGTGTTGGCAATGCATACAGATGTAGTCATAAATATCATTGTTGTTGTCATCTGAAATTTACATTCTGCTAATACAGCTCATAATACATTAAAATTTAACCCAGTGTTTCAACTTCTTTTCAAACTTTTGACCTCAGTGACCCTGAAGATGACTTCCGCAAGAAGTAGTATTAGCTGTAAAACGGAGAAATACTTCTTAGTAGTATGGTTATATGACTACTTTTAACTGGCTAACAGTTTGTACCAGTGATCATAAGAGTATGTGGAAAGTTAAGTTATTCTTGTTAAGGTTTCTCACTGGACAATTAGCTCCATTCTTACATTTTACCAGCTGCTTTACCAGTAGAAGCCTTCGTAGTCAAAGGATGCATGTTGTACAAACAAGTCTTGATGTTTAGCTAAACATAACTCACATGCACATACAAACATAGTCACTGGCGTATTACTTGAGGATAGTGTGGAGTAGTTTGTAGTGACTCATGTTCTACTGAAAATGTACTATGGGTGTGTTTAATTATAGTTTATATGAGATTTTGTTTGCTTGTGTATTCATTTTTGTTGTTGTTGTTGTTATTGCTGTTGTTATAGTTGGAGATCCTCCAGAAGCCAGGAGAGACAGTGTTTGTTCCCAGCGGCTGGTGGCATGTCGTGGTCAATTTAGACAACACTATCGCGGTCACTCAGAACTTCTGTTCAGTCACCAACTTTCCTGTGGTCTGGCACAAAACTGTCAGAGGTCGACCCAAGCTGTCCACCAAGTGGTACAGGGCTCTCAGGGTGAGTAAGTCGTAACAGTCACTCTAGCTCTTTGCCTTTTGGCACTTGAGACTGCTGTTCATCTTTTGCTCATGTTACTTCATAGAAATATAATGTCGAGTATGTTGGAAAATTTGATAGCTCTTTGTGTGTAATTGTACACACATCACACATGTGAGGCAGTGTACATGTGGCTGTGAGTAGAGATGGTGGGGGAGAGCCTTAAATGGCGTACCTGATTCATTTATGTTCTTATAGTTTAAGTTGGAAACAAGCTTTTTATACATTGCTTCTTAGCAATGGTCACAGGTGTCCTGGCTGCTTACTAGATTACTACTCGTGTGTGTGTTATGTGCATCAGGAGCACCAGCCTTCTCTAGCAGATTTGGCGGACAGTGTGGACCTAACTAAAGGCACTGGCCTCCCGTCTTCCTCCTCCTCAGACTCCAGCTCCTCCTCCTCCTCCCCTTCTTCCTCGGATGAAGGGGAGGATAGTGACAGCTGCCATCGAAGGAAGAAGAGGTTTGTGGTGGAAGATTGTTGAACTGGGAGGTGCATGGGACATTGAACTAAATGAGTGTTCATAGAGATTTGTCTCCTCGGTAGTACCTGTTGGAGAATGTTGTTTCCTAATGCTAAAAACTAAAGAAAAAGTTTGCAAATCTGACATTCAGTTGGGTGATGTATTCCCGGCAGTGAACCGTTGTGTATGGGAAGTTCATGGAATTGCAATTAACTAATGAATGTTGTGTGCATTATATAAAGTAAATAAAATGGGTTTTTTTTTGTTTGTTTACCAATCTACTTAAAACAGTCTTATGCCTTTTACGTTTGCTATCATTTCTCATTTATTTTATCAGGAAGTTGAATAATGGGCAAGAAATGAGCAGAAGAAACGGACACAGCCGCCAGTCAGAATCCTCTGGTTCTGCTTCATGACTATATTCCTGTACAGTCAATCGTCTCATATGAAGTGAACTTGTCCATTTTTTATAATAATTGTTATTGTTGAAGTCAACAAGTTGGAACGTGTTTTTTGCCCAGACTGTCATCCACTTGTATAGCTCTCTCTCTCTTTCTCTCTCCTGCAGATATTTATTGTCATTCATTTAACATTTTCACTTGCAATATTTTGTTATTGTTACAATCACAAAAAAAAAAAGTTGTTATTGAAATAAATATTAATAAACGAAAGGGGTACTTACAACATGCGTACACACAATTTGTTTACCACTGTGTTTACATTCAACGATTCACTTTTGTCCGAACAACTGAGCTCTTTCTTTGACACTCACTAAATTCCTCCTCTTCCCACTTGGACTGGGAGATTCGCTGAGAGTTTGCAGCTCACGGTACATTTTGTAGGCCTCTCCAAATTTGCTGCGTCGTGTGACATTGCTGGGGGCAGAGCTTGCCACCACTATGATGGATTCACTCTGACTTCTCCTGAGCTGCTTTATTCTGTCTGACACACTCTGGATGTTTGGCTTACTGCACTGTGATGCTGTGGTCCCTTTTCCATCTTGATATTCAGCTGCCTTGATCTGAATAACAGTTCCACTGCATATCTCTGTTCCTTCCAATTGTTTTGCAACAGTCTCAGTACTGGGTTTATTTTCTACCTCAGGAGTATTGTTTTTCAAGTCTTTGGTGATTTCTGAGCCATTTTTCTTGGCAGTGCATGCCTTTTCTGTCTTATCGTTATCCTCCACATCAAGTGATGGTGTTGAAGCATCAGATGTGTCAACTCCACTTTTGTTTCTTGCCAGCTTTTCCTCTCTCTTGGCTGGGTTGGGTGATAAAGGTGTACTCTTTTCACAAGCAGACTTCCCAAGATGGTGTTCAGATAGATAGCTAGAGTCAGTACACACGGAAGTGCTGCATGGAGATAGAGAAATACATGTATGACAGCAGCTATTAATACTGTCAATATTGACAGCTATAGATCTAACAGAGGTAAAAGTACTATTCAGCTCAATGCTAAAAGGAAGATCCACAACAGTAACAGCACTAATAACAAGCAAGCTATGATTGTAGAAACAACACCATAGGCTCTCACAAGATATTTCAACTACTGTTACCTTTTCAAGGTTTTAGCTTTAGCACAAGTCACACTATTAGCCATGGTTCTATGACCCAATCACAAGTCACAACTACAGAAACCAGTACTTGGTATCATCTGCGTAGCTACCCTACTGTAAGTTGCTATACACTAATAATCGAACATTTCCCTGTCACACATAAATTCCCTCAGCGAAAATAATACCAGCTTGTTTGTGAAGGACAAGTTAACAAATTCTTTCACAATGACTTGCACGATTGACCTTATTGTTTTGGAAATGTTCTGGGACACAGCCCTCGTACATGTCTACTATGTAACTACCCTTGCTTCTATTGCATGCCTACCTGTGCACTCCATCCAGCATATTCTCAGTGCTTGAAATGGAAGTGGAGGCCTTCACCTCACTGCTCATCTTCCCCTTGCTGGTATGAATGGAAGAGTCTAGTGTCCAGTCTTCAATCAGTTTGTTCCACAGTCTGGTGTTGACGTGATCAGATGAGAGTTGGTCGAGTGATGATGTATTAGAATCAGAGCTTACTTTCCATGTGTTCTTAGTCTGTAATATAACAGAAATAATATGTAGCTATTATGTATGATTAATGACTTTGTTATTTAAAATATTTGAATTACTTGACTGCAGGCAGTCAAGTAACAAACATTGCAAATGCATCAATTCATTTCTTGTGAATTCCATATTTAGCATAACAGCTGGCTACATGTCATTAATTATAATTGGCATCATATACTATCCATCTCATACATTGTATGCCATTATTTTGCATTTGTGTGCTTGTGTGTTAGTTTTCACTTGTTATCTGCTAAACAGGACTGGCATTGAATCTGTCAATGATATCCTATTTTACTTCATACCTTATTATAAGTTTTATTATTATACCAATAATAAAATATCTGTTTGCTTATTTTGAGTTTATGAAAGTGAAATATCTGCTGTATGAGTGAGAGGACAACTATTTGTATAGCAATGCCTTCTATTTCCTCATTTTACGAGGAAAGCAAACAAACTAATAAAAATATTTAAAGCTCGAGCAGATCAGCGACTGCAGCGACAGTTTTGTCATGAAACTTTAATTAGAAATTTTAGCATACATTTTAGCAGTTTCAGAATTAGTATGGGGACTTAAACAATAAAAATAATTAGAAAATGGTTCCCATTGAGACCAGTTGAGTGAGCTAAGGGGCTAAACTAAAAGAAAAGCTATAGCTATTGGATATTGTAAGTTTGTAAATAGCTATTACAGTAGAAGCATTTTTCGCCTTTCTTGGAGCCTAATTTATTCATTTTTTTTTTGTCTCCTTTTCTTCTGCTATAGGCTACTCTCTGCACCAGTTTTCTAGCATTTTAACATCCCTAGCTCCCTAACTATTTCTTTTCTGCTGATCATTTCTAATCCGTTCAACAAAATACTCTGCAATAGAATGTAGGCAGGCACATCAGTAGAAAAGGCTTTTCAGATGTATGCCTGCGATAACAAAAAGGTCCACGTACGACGCAAATTGATATGGAGACATAGATATCCCAAACTCATTAGTGTTAGCTTTGCTCGCTCCACTGAATTATAATTTCTGCTCCTTGATGTGAACTCGCTAGTCTAATGTATTTACAAACACCTCTGTCTACAATTCCAGGACACCAGAAAGCAGTCTGGTAAGGTAGGTACCTGTGAGAGGTGTATGTGTGATGCTATGGATGAGCTGATAAGTTATATAACCATATTCATTAAAGAGGCAAAGTGTTTGATAATATTCATTATCATAGAGATCATGTGATTCTGTTTGTTTATTGAACTTTTTAGCTGTTAGTGTGTCGACAGATTATTGAGCTAACACTTCCAAGCAATGCTACACATATATCTACTATTCTTTCTTTTTGCCATATCAAGGACAGTCCAAGGAGAAGTAGACATAAGGTTGTCAAACTTGCAGCACCACACTGCAACATACAAGAACTACAGTCACACAGTTTTCTACGATTCTGGATTCTCTAGGGAAGTTTTCAAATCCGGTTTTCTCCATGGACCCGATTTAAGTGTTTGCCAAGGAACTCTACCTCCTACTCCCAATTCTTCCAACTCCTCTTGGTTTGCTATTGTGGATATTTCAAACTGTTTTGGGGAAAGCATAGAGAAACTTAAAGAAGCTGGATATGTCCTTGCCATAGTCTCTAATACTATTAAATTTGCAACGAATCGGAAGCATAATTTCACCATTGTCACTGTTCCTCAAAGCTACATAGAATATTTAGTAGGACATGCTTTATCAAACTTCACAGAGCCTGAGACATTAGCAACAATAGCGGCCAACAATGCTCTATTCGTTTTTGGCCTTGAAGTAGGACTTTACCTACTGAGTCTGGTAGCATTGTGTGTACTGGCACTTTGCTTAGGGTTAAAAATTAAATGGAACCAAGATTTGATGGATTTTTGCCCTTGCAGTTGCTGGAAGAAGTATTACCGCAAAAGTTATTCAGAGTACCAAACAGTACCAAATATCATGAGGCCATTAAATTCATTAAAATTCGAGAATCCAAACAAACTTCCTAGAAAACTTCCAACCAAAGCACGCATAAGGGAGTCTACTCTAGAATACTGTATCATTTGTGATGAAGAACTGAGAAGTGAGGACAGAGTGAAAATCCTACCATGTGGTCATAACAATGGTCACGTCAAGTGCATGGATAGATGGCTGGAAAAGAATAAGACGTGTCCAATTTGCAGATGTCAAGTGAACTACAACCAATCTTAACTACAAAATATAACTGGGCAATACTTTGATGTTAATTACTGTGTAACATATATCCTTATCCAATCAATTTTATTGTAACTGGTGAATATATGAATGTGCAGTGTTGTAATGGAGCTTGATCCATGTTTTTGCTGACACAACCAAAAACCTTAGATATAATTAAACCCTGGCCGAGAAAGTATTTTCAGGGCATGCAAGAAACTATAGTATGTCCAAGTTGAGTTGGCACGACTGCAAGCGCGGTAAATGAGGAATGCATTTAGTACTTTACCGGAAGCAATTTAGTCATGTGAATCTAAGTCAATTAAGCGCGCAAACGTCAACGTTGCACGTGAAAAGGGGCGGTTACGCAGGTGCGCATTAATTCTGCAACTATTGTAAGAAAGAAATTTAGTTAAGTTCATGGAGTTTTTCGGGCGCTGTACAGCTCATCTCGTCCGTTTTCGGCTATATTTATGTTTCTTACATGCAGGTAATGTACAGCAGACAGAAAACGTGAAATGGTGGGGCGTTCTTCTAAAGAGACAAGATTAAAGCAGTCGATTCTACCTACCGTGTCCCAACAAGTATTCTGATATTCACAGGATTCAGCAGTACAGCACTGTTAACTTGTAGCTAAAGTTATTAGACTTCCTTGTTAAATGAAATTATCAATTGTTTCATTTATTTATAATTATTATATATAATATGAAAATTTATGAGATGATAGAATTTAAGTAGTACACATACACAAAATATAGCTGTGATCCGAGTTGAAGGTGGAGTGCTGCCTGAGTTGGTCCTAATCCTTACAATAAACGGCACCTAGTAGTGAAGAAAAAGGAATTGGCATAAACACAGCTTTGACAAGCACACAATTTAATGGCAAAAAGGCTGTATTACAAGTTGCTAGCTAAATGATAGCTATATCTCTCTGAAATGTATTGGCTATATGGCTATTGTTATTGAACAGGTAGACAAATAATGTTACCTACATCCTATCAGGTGGTCCTGTACCCTCTGCGGCAATAGGACACTCCATCTATCCTGTTTCAACACTCGCAACCTAAATTAATTGCAATACAAAGCTAGAAACGCAGCTATCTAAGAAGAAGCCACTCATTGTTTACAAAATTCTTAATGAAGACAGTCCGTGTGATAAATTGAGCCGTACCGCGTAGCTAAAAGTGGGCGCGTTTTGAGCAGAAAACCTGTGTTTTTTTTCTATTCCCATAGACTTTTGTATTGAGTTTTGGAATAGCACTTTCCCTCAGGTTTTGGAGTATACTGAGGAAATATTTTTAACCACTTCGGCACGAGCTTTCTGATGGTGCAAACCCCGGATGCGTAGCTGCTTCTGTTAAAAAGTTATTCAAGTTTTTTTCTGGCCAACTCAACTTGGACATACTATAGAGCATAACTAGGAGATGAATAAGCTGTGCACTCTATTTGAAACCCCATGGTAGCTCTTGGAATGTTATACAGCATGGCAATTCTCTTCTGCCTTCATACACATTTTTTGACATGATTATGCTAGTCCATTGTTTTACTCCAAAACTAATCAAAACTAATCAAAACTAATCAACTAATCAAAACTAGTACATATAACACTTGCTGTATATAAAGAACTCAATTAAATTGTTCTAAAGGGAGTCAGCTGGAGCAGGAATAAAAATGATTCATTTCCCAAATCTTTAGTGTATAGTTTTAACTCAAGTGATAGCTTACAACTCTTATGTTCAGCCCAGGTTAACTGTCTCAGCTAATGCTAGCACTTTTACTCGCCAACTGATCTAATATTTATTAGCTACTATAATTAGTGCCATGCCAGCTTCGTAAATACAATAAAATTCACAGAAAGGGAGGGGCATTAGATATGCCATGATTATACTTAACCGTTGCACCATACCTATTCAGTCTCAGGTCACAAGGAGGAGGTGCTAATAAACTATTCCATATTTAACTTGTGAGACACTCCTACTTGAATTTCTAATAGGCAGAGACATGTGATGTACGATGGATATTGTGCTCCTGTTTTCATGCAATGTTTATTTGTCATTCTTTTTGTAGTAATCAACAACAATTGTAACCATTACAAAAAAGATTAATTTTTTCGACATGTAAAAAATCCAAAGATAGGAACCTTATCAATTAGAAAAACAACAACAACAAGCCACCAAGAGCATGAATTTGTATCATTAAATGTAACACAGATATAAGAAAAGGATTAATTTTTTCGAATGAAGAAATTGAATGAGCAAATAACGTGTTGTTTTACCTGACCAGGGTAGATGTCATATTCTGAATAGGTGTCTGCAGAACCAGCATCAGACAACTCGGTACAAGATCCAACATAAGGACTCATGAAACTGGAACCTGACTTGGAGGAATAGGCGGAGCTGTCACAACTGGCCACTGAGCCAGTTTCAGTGCCATCAAAGTCCTGAGTCAAGATGTTTCTACAGCGATATTATCAGAAATAGACAATTTTAAACTAAAAATTCAACTAACACAGGCTTCTACAGTAATAACACTAGAAATAGACAACTTGAGATTTTTTATCATTAGCTACATTATTACAAAATCAAGTCTTCCAATAACTTATTGGTACATGCCTACTTCACAGATTTTTGAATTATGTAGCTATACATATTCACACTAGACATTAATTGGTCTCTCTTACTGAACAAACACCATACTTAATCTGCAATAAATCTGTAACCCTCTCTCTAACAAAATATTCATTGGTTGTGAATGATATTTAGGTGCATTCCTTAGTGATGTTCTGTGATAATACTCACTTAGTAAAATCTGTATTTCTCCACTGTCCCACCATTAGAGTTTTACTAGCATATTCTGCTTTCTGCATAAAAGACAATAAAGATAATAAATTACAGGAGCTATTCCTATTTGTATAGCAGAAGAAAAATGTACATAATAAGACATAGGCCAACCATGCTTAATTACATTTGGTGTCATATCCTTTGATTTTCTACGGAAATCACTGCTCCCGGCTTTCTTGTCATGCCTTCTTGTGGCTCTTCCATTTTTCATTTCTCCATGATTTCGTACAGACGTGTCTTTTCCTTGGGATATTTCCTCACTATTATCATAAAACCTGTTCTTCAACTTTTCAAAGGCGTCGTACCTTTCCACTGCACTACTACACGTTTCCATACTTACTCCTGGTCGTTGCCGCTAGCAGTGTTGCAGCGACGAATGGAGGCCCATTGCGCAGACGCCTCAAGAAAACGAAAAGGGGGCGGGGGGAAATGGCACACCGACCGCGTCTTGTTCTAATTATCTGAATACTGGCAAAAATATTTTTATATACATTTCACATGACGAAGTGAAGAGTGTTTAGTGTGTGTGAAGATATATCAATGACTACCCTTTCAGTCTTCAGTTATGGGCTGGTGGCATTTGGCCCTTTATTCGTACTGTTCTGTGTAACTATAGCGAGGAGACCCCATGAAATTATCGTCTTGATCACTTCGTGAGTTCTATTAATTATAACCATTTGGACGTGAAGTTATTCTTTCTACACCTCTGCAGTGGCTTTTTCTGGCTGGTTTCATTGCTGCTAACTTCAATAGTGTGGATAATTGTCCCTCCTTTAAAGTACACTCCGTTGTTTACCATTCCTTTCGCAGTTCTCTTCCAGGAATTGTTCAGATGGCTCATATACAGGCTACTCAAGTGAGTATATGAACTAGGGAGACCACAGCAGTTCATCACTTTAGTATGATTGTACAGAAAAGCAGACAAAGTGCTGGAAGTCCTCAGTGACGACAAGTCTCCAAGAAGAAAGCATAGAATTGCATATGGTAATGCTATTTGAGATTATTTGTTGTACGGATGCTTATATTTAGTGGAAAAGACAACGACCACAAACACAATCAATGTTAGGGAGCAGGGTTGTCATTACATTGATACAATAATTTAAAATGTATTACTATTATTATTTATTATTATTATTGTGATTGTGGTTGTTGTAGTTGTTATTATTACTTTTAAAGTCACCTAAATGCTAGTGGATTCTTCACATATTTATTCGATTGTGTTGTATATGTAACAGTGAGTGGACTTGGGTTTGGCACAGTGTCCGCTATTGTTCTGTTCTCCAATATTCTCAGAGAGAGTGGTGGTCCAGGAGTAGCAGGCATTCAGGAAGGTGGAACTCACTCTAGTACTTATCAGTATTATGTTCTGACCATGGGTACGTTGGGTAAAGGGTGAGTATAAACCAACACTTGTGCTGATTTATATTTACACATATATTATATACTGTAGGCTTAATTGTCATTAACTCTTTCACCGCTGAATTACCAGAGAAGCTTTAACATTTCTTTAATAAAAATGTCTATAAAAGAAGGAGGAAAAAAGGACCTGTTAATAGATAAATGATTTCCAATATCTGATGCTGGACTATCTGTAGCTAATTCAGAGTCCACTTTTATCCTCATGCAAATAATCACAACTAGCTTTGTTTTCTGAAGTGAAAGGCCCTGTAGGCATAGTCTCCATTGACCTGTAATGCTGACTAAAAGATACCATAGAGATACTCAATGTGTAGTTTTAACTACAATTATTGAACTCATTTTTGAAGGCTGTGGTGTGCATGCAGGCCGATCTTAAAATGAATTATTTTTAATTTGCGTACTTCTTGCAGTAACTGCACCATTGAGTGTGAAGTTATGGGAACCTGGTTTTGCTCTGTGTGTGTGTGTGTGTGTGTGTGTGTGTGTGTTCTATTGTGTGGTAAATTTAATGTTATGGACTGAGGTAATTCATTATTTGTCCAGCCCTGGGTGCCAATGTCCTGGTGTTCCTACACGTGAGCTGGTCAGTGATCTGGTTCAGTGGCTGGAACACTCTCCATGCAGTGGGTTTCACCAGTTTCTCAGGCTTGTTCAGCTGGCTCAAGCTTGCCATTGTGCTCACCACACACATGGTACTCTCTCTGTTGGTAAGTCTGCATCAGATGAGAACATGATTCTGGGAGGAGAATGGGAGATAGATTTATGAATATAGAATTTTGGGGTGTGGCAGGCTAGCATTTTCAAAATGGCCAATTGTTTATTTTGGACAAACGTAATGGGCAATGGACTAATTAGTTAAATGGGCAAGGTTTGTTGTGCTTTCACTTGGAGGTGGGATAGATATGGTCTTGTATTATAGTTTTTATTATGTCGCGAGTTGCGGTTATTTAGCATTGTCTTAGTTGTACTGATTATGAAGTGGTGATTTCATTGCATTCTGCAATGGTTCTTTGTTTGTGGGACAATGTGACCATACTTCCTTTATACACATTCCTCCATGACATATGACATATGTGTTGTATAGCACTTAAAATGCCGTACATAAATATTCAGTTATACAGTAGTAGTATAGTAAACAAAAACAGTCCAATGGCAACTATACCAATCAAAACAACCACTGCATACAACAAACACTTAGCAAAAAGTTACATCTATATTCAGCTGGAAATGATCAGGGAACTTGATACACTGTATATTTGACCTCTTTTACTCAAACTCTGTACAAAATTGTTCAAACTACATCCTTAGCTTTACGTAGTGATTTTTTGGTCATATTTTACAGAATTTAGAGCCCTTATCTAGTCAATAATTTATTTGTATGTTTGGTCCTATTCCACCTGATAATAGGAGCTTTATAACCACTTGAAACATGGTATTTAAATATTCAAATTTTTAGTGTGATAAAATATATCATATAATGAATTGTGTAATGATACAAGGCTATTCAAAATTGTAAGAATGTGTATAAATAAACACTTTTTTGTTTGTTTGTTTGTAGTCACTTCTGAGTGCTCCTCACTCTCCGATGTTCTTCCTGATAGCTTCATATATCTGTGCTGGGATTCTCTCATTCCTTGCACTAGGAGTAGCTGGATTTCAACCGATGAACATTGTCAAACTTTTTAAGTTCAAGAAGTTCAATTAAGTCACTGTTTGTCTTTTTAATCCTTTTCTCTCCCTCTCATTTCTCGCTGCACTGTACGTATCACAGTTATGAAATTTGTTCAATAGATTTAGGGTTGGAAAATATGTTGGTAAAGTATCGTTAATATAGTAATATAAAGAGCACCAATTGTGAACAAGTTGACTTTGTTGTGGAATGAACTTGTCTGTAACTTTGACCAGTGTAATAATATTAACACAAATATTGGGTTTCTGCTCCGGACTTATCGATAGGTTGTACTGCGGAAGTTCGAACTGCTATGAAGGTTCGCTGTTTCAAATTGATGGAGGGAATAAATTAAATATTTCTTCTCCCTGTTGTTCTAGTTCTTGGCGTGGAGCGAGATGCTTCTGCTGTAAGCTTTTGATTCATTGAAGCCATTACGGTTATATTTTTTTCCATTGTTGCAGGCAGAGATTAGAAAGACATACAGAAAAATGGCAATAAAATATCACCCAGACAAAAATAAGGCAAGTGGTGGACAAGTTGATACAGTATAGGAACAGATTAATTTAAGTTGGTTCAATTCCTAAAAATTAGACATTAATTTGTGTAAGTCCTTAATTTAAGTATTGATTTGAGTAGAAGAAAGGTTCCCGCGAGAAGTTTGAAGAGATATCCAATGCTTATGAGGTGCTGAAGGATGAAGAAGAGAGGGCAAACTATGACTACATGTTGGACCATCCAGGTGAGTGAGAGGGTGGGTGAATCTTAGTATCTCGATTAGTAGTGGCTGTTAATATATCATTGGAACCTAGACCAGTTTCTGATCTTAGGAAACTATTTCTTGACTAAAAAATTAATTAAAAATTATTTTTTTTATTCATCATTATTATTATTATTGTTATTGTTATTATTATTATTATCATTATTATTATTATTGTTATTGTTATTATTATTATTATCATTATTATTATTATTTGTATGAATAGTACGGGTATGTGCCGTTATTGTAGTGTCTTGGGCCGAACAAACACTACCCCGTCACTTTAGTTAATCACTACTTAAGTAATTTATTAGTATCATCAAATGTTACTTATCCTAAAGAATGAATAGAAAGCATAAGGTGCATGATTAAGTAGTGAGGAAGTAATGACATCATAAAAACCATAAACCACATGTGATGGATATACTTACTAAGTAAACTATACTACACTCCTCCCTCACTAATTTGGAGGTCCACATACTCTAATTGACAGAGTTAATTAGTACGTTAAATAATCCGGAGGTTTCCGTGTACGAGTAGATCGACGTATAGTAGTGTTGGGATGTGAGGAAGTGACAGAAGATTGCGCAGACCTGTGCGATGTGGTACTGGGTGTAGCTGGTGGTGTACTTGGATTCGATAACAAAGACTGATTCTCCTCGTCTGGCTGATCGAATGTTACTGGAATAGGTGTGTTGAGATTGGACTCCACAACATCAGGTTCCAATACTGCACCACCTACTGGAACTTCTTCTGGAACTAAGTCAGACACAGGATCTGGGAGGTCCCGAACCTTAATATGATCAAGGTGACGTTTCCATGTTCTTCCCTCTCCTACATCAACCAGAAAAGATACTGGCCCCAGCTGCTTCAGAATAACACCTGGAATCCAGTTGTCACCTGGAAGCATGTTCTTTGCCATGACTGGTTGTGCGACTTCCATACTTCTCGAACGAGCATGATGGTCATGCTGGTCTTTTTGAGCACCTTGTTTGGATAAGACTTGATCCTGTAAATTGGGACGGATTAGATCGAGACGTGTGCGAATGTCCCGACCAATGAATAGAGAGCAAGGAGATCGTTGGGTTGTTGCATGGGGGGTAGACCTATATGTGAGGAGAAAATTTGCCAACCGGTGAGTAAGAGACAGTCCATCATTCTTTCCTGCTGACATAGATTCCTTGAAAGTACGAACAAAACGTTCGACTAATCCGTTAGAAGCAGGATGATATGGCGCACATCTAATGTGACGAATTCCATTCCCTTGCATAAACTGCTGAAATTCTGCAGAAGCAAACTGTGGTCCGTTGTCAGAAACAACTTGTTCGGGTAGTCCATATGAAGAAAAGAGTTGACGCAAAATGTCGATTGTCTTAGTAGTTGTGGTGTGATTCATCTGAAATACTTCACCCCACTTGGAGTGAGCATCAATAACCAGAAAGTACATTTTTCCCAAGAAGGGACCAGCAAAATCAATGTGAATTCGTTGCCATGGACGCATTGGCCACACCCATGGATGCAACGGTGCTACAGCTGGTGCTTGCTTGACCGCTTGGCATGACACACAAGTACGTGCAACCTTCTCCAGATCCTTGTCAAGACCTGGCCACCAGAGGTGACTCCGAGTCATACCAGGATGTCCTTGGTGTAACTCCTTCAGGACAGCTTCTCGCAATTTGGAGGGAATAACCACACGTGTCCCCCACAATAGACAGTCCTTTTCCGTGGTGAGCTCATTCTTGCGACTTGAGAATGGTTTTAGAGACTCTGGAACAGTTTCAGGCCAACCTGTCTGAGTATACCTCAGGACTTGGCTATTGACAGGGTCTCTTCTGGTAGCACGTTGAACATCCACGCAGGCTACAGGCAAAGACATAATTTGACATATTATATTAAAATCACTTGGCTCACGTGAACATCCCGGACCTGTGGTGGGAAGTGGGAGACGAGAGAGGGCATCCGCATTGCCATGATCATGAGTAGACTTGAATTCAATATCATATGTGTATGCTGCTAGTTGAACTGCCCATCGCAATAGGAGGAATTCCCTTTTTTGGACCCAAAATAGTCGTCAGTGGACGATGGTTGGTCAAAAGTGTAAATTTCCTGCCATACAGATATTGGTGAAAACGATGAACTCCAAAAATTAAAGCTAAGGCCTCTTTCTCAATCTGGGCATAGTTCTTTTCGCTGGCAGTTAGTGTCCTCGATACAAAAGCAATGGGTTTCTCTTCTCCATTTGGATACACATGAGACAGTACAGCTCCTATACCGTATGCTGAAGCAACTGCAGCTAAGCGTATCGGAAGTTCAGGGTCGTAATGAGCTAGAACTGAAGAGCTCGTGAGTAGATCTTTGGCTGTCTGGAATGCTGACTGGCAATCAGAATTCCATTTCCATGTACGTTTGTCTTGTAACAATTCGTTGAGTGGATGCAGCACCGTAGCAATGTTAGGCAAAAACATTCGGTAATAATTTAGAAGGCCTAAAAATGAACGCAGTTCGGTTGTATTATTTGGAACAGGTGCATTCTGCACCGCCTCGAGCTTATCAGTGAGAGCATGTTTTCCCTCGGCATCGATCATGTGTCCCAGATACTTTACCGATTTCACTAGGAACTGGCACTTCTGAAGATTGGCTTTAATCTTGTGTTCCTTGAGACGATTTAGCACCTGACCTAGCGTTGCCAAGTGCTCTGCATCACTAGAGCCCGTGACCATAATGTCATCAATGTAACACATGGCCTTGGGTATGTCCTGCAACATAGTATCCATCGTCTTCTGGAAAAGCACAGGGGCTGAAGAGATCCCAAAGGGTAGTCTCTTGTAACAATAAAGCACCTTGTGGGTATTGATCGTTGTGTATTGTGACGACCCCTCATCCAACTCAAATTGAAGATAAGCCTGTGACAAATCCAGCGTCGTAAATTTCTTGCCGCCGGCCAATGTCGCAAACAGATCTTCAGGCTTAGGCAACAGGTATTTGTCGACCTGCAAGATTGGATGAACTGTTACTTTATAATCCCCACAAATACGAAACTTCCCAATTTTTTTGGTACTGCTACTATGGGGGCCACCCAATCACTATGGTTGACTCGTTCAATTATTCCTTCACTCTCTAATCTGTCCAACTCTTCTCCCACAGCCTCCTTAATAGAAAATGGTACTGGTCGAGGTTTATCAAACTTTGGTTGGGCATCTGATTTCACTATGATGTTAGCTTTAAATGGAGTTATGCAACCCAATCCCTCACTAAATACAGATGATTCATACCTCTTTTTAATGGCCTCCAGAGACTCAGCTGGTGAACTGTGTTTAACGGCTCTTATCCCCATCTCCGTCCAGTCCAATTGGATATGTTGTAGCCAGTTTCTTCCGAGAAGGGTAGGTCCATTGCCAGCTACAATGACTAGTGGTAAAGACTTCTTCTGTTCACCATACTGAACTTCCATCACAACTTCTCCCTGGACCTCCATCAGCTCCCCAGTTTAAGTGCGAAGTGTGACTCTCGACTGCTGCAATGAGCTATCGGGAAAAAGCACTCGGAACTTGGATATGGGCATGAGCGAGACTGCAGCTCCGGTGTCAACCTCCATTCTCACTACTGTGCCATTTAGCAATAGGTTAGCATGAAGCGGGGTATTATTGTTAGTGAAAGTATATATTGGCAGTTCCTCCGAGCTTTCCGCTGAGTTGCAAAAATCCTCTTCAACCCACTTATCACTTCCTGTTTTGAGTTTGCGCCTTTGAGTAGCTTGCGATCTTTGTGCTGGTTTTGTTGACTTGGAATGACCACAGATTGCCGCCAGATGACCTTTCTCGCCACAAATGCGGCACTCAGCATCACGGAAAAAACAGTCAACTGAATTGTGGTTATTGCGACCATAGATAATAGAAAAGAGGAGGGATTGGAAACGCAATCCAAATCGACGGCAATTGCTTGACACGGTCACGTGACCTTGTAAATTTATCCGAGCCAAAATTAAAATGGCCAGTGGGATGGTGAGGTCAGCTGTCTCTTCTTTATTATCAGATTCTAAGTTCAGTGAACACTCTGAACGCTGGAAGGTGGCCAAGCAGCAGGTAACAGACTTTATGGCGGATATTTGTGATGAAAAGAGACCAGCTGAGCTGGATAACTTCGCTGTAACACTTATAGAATTGTTAGATAATACCATAACTTTGTCTTCAAAAGGAAAATGTCGCCTAAAAGTGTCCTCGGGGAAAAGGCTTGGATATATTTTCACAGGTTAAGAGTTAGTGAGTTACCAAGACTGTGGAATCAGTTTGCACCGAGGTTAAGTCCTCTTGTATACCACATGCTTCTTATACACTTTACGCTGAAATTGTAAAATCTAAGCTGTGTGAGAATACATCACTACGTACTCATATTGATGTTCCTGAACTCACCATGGATAAGGAAAACATAGGACGCTATGCGGCTGGTTTTGTGCCCTTTAAGTTGTTGAAGAGGTATGAAAAGAAAAGGGATTTAGATATTGCCTTACATGCTATTGAGTGTCTATCTAGCATGTGTGTCAACGGTGACGAAAGTGATATACTGGAATATACTAGAAAGTGGACATTGGAAGTGAACAGGTGGGGGATTATTTGAAATTAACAACTTGACGTACACCTTGACATTAAAATCAAAGTACGATACCTATTATTCACAGCATTCCAGAAGAAGTCAAGTGACAACAGAGAAGAAATTATTAAAGCAGTCGATATAAAGTTCTATTGGACAATACTATCCATTGACATTCCTGTTGAGGAGCATGCTATTCAGTTACTGGAAGAAATAGCTGGCTGGGTTAGCATTAGAGGTTTTTCTATTGCTGGAGGGTGGTTAGAACAACATAAGCAGATTAGCAAAATCAACACTGCAAAAAGCAAAGCTTTAAGAAAGGATTTAAGGCAAAAATCTGCATCAGCTGCTTCTACTTCTGAATTAACATCAGATGCAGACTGTCTAGACCAATCATTATAAACTTTTGAGTCATGTATAAAAAAAATAGTTATCGTGTCAACATAATGATGTATTAGTTAATTTGCTTTTCGTGGTCGCTTAGGTAGTGGAGTATCATCCTCAAATGGCCTGTACTGCAGCTGCCATCTTGTGCAATTTCCACGTGCCGGGTCAAGTGCAGCTGAACCTTGCACTCTGAGTGATACAGTATTCTTGCAGAAATCCTTCACTGTAGGATTATCATTACGGCCTCCAGCAGCTCGGTGCTTTCCAAAAAAAAGACTCTAAAGGTTCCTGGCACAGTTTCTCTGAGAGAATATAACTCACTCCTGGAAAACTGAGCAAAACTTTTGCCATCTCAACAAATGCTTGCACTGCAAGTATACATAAAATTTCAATGCATAATATGATTTGCATGGGGTTTAACCTGTCATCTTGATGCCTCGACGAGTAGCTATAGATAGCAACATTCTGTTTTTCTGGACTGGAGTAAACTTTTCCCTTTTCGAATACACTCGTCTCCCAATCCTGAAGGTACTTCAAAAATTCATCCTGTAGCCACTATAGAATTCCATACAATGTCAATGCAATGCCTTTACCACAAAAAAAAAAAAGTCTTACAGTAAATCGGGAATCACAAGGATCTCGGTAAGGTCTGAGATCAGGCTTTCTCTTGTGAACAGCTTCTGGTACACAGCGTACGTTAAAACAATCGAAAAAGCGATCAAAATTCTGGATAAATATCCGAGTTTCTGATGTATCATCTTCCCCATAGTACTCTAAGGCATGAGCTACAGATGCACTCAAAACCTGCACAACAATAATTATAGTCATGGAATTCACTGCATGTATTATAACTTACTTACCTGGGCAGCCTTCATACGGGAATAAGAATTGAGATACACATGCTCTCGTGTCAACTTTGGAATCATACTAAGACCTGATAAAGATTGCTTCTTTTTGTACAGCTGAACAACATGATCCCAGCTGATGTGTTTGCCATTGATCTGTATACAATTAATAATAACTTTAAAATGGTAATAGCTAGCTAATTCTGCCGTGTACTTACCCACAAAGCTCTGCTCTCCTTGTGACAAAAGGAATTTGACCAGCAATTACGAGTTGTTTTAATAAGATGGGGTACGTCACTGAAAAAGTAAATGCTGTGATTTTCATGATAGGGGTTTGAGGTCTTAAAGACCTGTTCCTTTCCATTTACATGCATTTGATAAAATTTCCTGTTTGCTGATGCACCGTCACTTGTAAAGGCAATTACATTTAGCCCACTTATCTGTAAGTGTTCAACAGCTTCCCACACAATTGGAAATAAGTACCTGCAGTGATACTTTTCGTTGCAAAGTGTGCATATGGAAAATTTACACCATTGAACAGACCACGTACCATCAATAAAAGTACATGAGTAGCAATTTCAGAGCCCACAGGATTTGATTTTTCAAGTCAATTCAAGTCATTATTAATGTCACCTAGATCCGTAAAACCAATAAGCTCGCAAGCATGTTTACCAAAAATGAGCCCTTCTCTTTATCTTTACTTCATCCCAACATAGCACAACATATCGGTCTTTTTCTTCACTAATATTCATTTCTTTCAAAAGCTGATCATCCACTGCTGGCTGAAATCCAGTACCAGCTTTAATCCAATGTGTATAGCTTCGCAGTGTCCTCTCAGACGGCAAAGTAATAACTCCAGAATTGCGAAGAGCGTGGTATGCTCCAGACGATATGAATTTTAGGTGCAGGCACCACTTTATTAGTGCTAGGTGCCATCGGATTTGCCTGCTATCAGACTTGCTTAGTGCTTTAATCTGTTCATCCCAAAATAAATGTCTGAATGATCCTTCATGGTTTTGCTCATGAACCTTTCCTGTCATTTCATGCAGTATATCAGTAAAATCAGAAGACATTTCACCAATAGATACACCACTTTTTCCAACAAGATCAGAGATTTTAGATTTCAATCGTTCCACCCTTTTAGATTTTGCATCATACCTAGCTCTTAAGCTTGAGTAACGCTTGGTTTTCTCTGGAGTACTAAGAAACCGAAAATTAGTTTTACTGGACGTACAGTGGTGTCGTCGAGGTGACTGTGATTTTTGTGCATTCCAGCGATGATAACTTTTCCGCAGTGTGTTTTGATAAGACATGCATGCCGAACACTTACACCATTTCACACATAGAACTCCTTATAGTTTTCTTGATGAAGTGTCCACCATGCAACAATCTTGTCTCTATTCCTAGAGAAGAGTTTTCCTTTTCTTGCTTCAGCCATTCGTACAAAATCTGGTTCTGGATGTCCAGCACAGATATTGCATGTATCTAACAGTGATAACAATGGTTGTAGTGTTTCTTTGTCCAGTTGCGTGGGATAATCTGACAGCACAGAGCATTGACTTATATTAACTCGGCTTCCATGTACTTTCAGGGTCCAATGATGGTCTGGCATGACAACAACACTATATGGTATCATCAAAGTCTGAGACAAATTACAAGATAGTTTGCACAGACATAAATCCGAATTCAATACTTGAACGACCCATTTTTCATTGGGTAAGTTCAATTCATCTGTTAATAATTTCATCCAGTCATCATTGCTGACAGATGTAGAGCTTAAATCAGAGCTATCTTGTTGTTCACATCGCTCAATACTTTCACTTTCATGCCCAGTTTCTCCAGTAACATATGATGATCCATCGCTAAACATGGAGGAAGGATAATCAGTTGAAAAATAAGAACTTCCATCAGTAGAATATGAACAGCCAGGTGTAGAGCTCATGGGCATATCATTGCTATCAGAAACAGCCGATATATTTGATTCAACTGAAGTTGGCCTGCTACTGAGTCCAGAAGCACCTGGTTTTCTTGGCCTGCCCACAACTCTTTTATCACCAGTAGGTTTATCATAGTTTTTAGGTAAACGTCCCAATCGAAACTTTCGGCGCCCCATGGGAAGAAAAACTATGGGGGGAAAAAGACTTGCTTATTTACATTCTCAAAGCACCTGACCACACTAACATTCAGTCTAAAACACTGTGGATAGCATACACTTGATGATAAAATCCAAACATCAACAACACCCAATATGTCTGAAAAAGCTATTAAACCATGTTCAAAATTTTTGCAACTCTGCCATAACACAGCCCCAGTGATAGAATTCGTGCCCACACTACCATCAGGAAGCTAGCACAAAGAAACAGTGAGAGAAAATCCCACATAGATCATAATATCGATAGCGGTTAGCTTACTTTCTAAAAAAGCTGCCACTTGTTCTTGGACAACTTTGCTGACTCAAACTTCAATTATAGCACACCTTGGCAAATGATCTAGCACAGTATCTATCGAAGATCTAGCGAACTACAAGCTTGAGAGCATGGAGAGTGATAAGGGGGCGTGACCGGAACCGTGTCGAGCAATTGCTGAGCGGTTTAATGTAATTCAATGGGACGTTTCCAATCCCTCCTCTTTTCTATTATCTATGTTGCGACCACAATTGGTCTCTTTGAAGTACTGCTATCTCTCCTCATGGGTGGTCCTTTGTTTATCTGCCCAATCGCTCCCTCTTTGACCTTCAGGGACTGAGTGTTCTTTGTTGCTGCTTCCATACCACCTTGAGACAACGACAAGGCTCGAGCTAGAGTAAGTTCTGCTTCAGCTAGCAGCCTCTTCTGGATGCTTTCACTCAGCAATCCACACACTAAACGGTCTCTTAAAACCTGGTCCAGATAGTCCCCACACCCACAGTGCAATGCTAGCTTTTGTAATTCAGCAATGTACTCTGCGATAGACCCCCCATTTTGCTGGTTGCGACGGTGAAAGTGAAATCTTTCTGCAATCACTAGCGGCTTAGGTGCGCAGTGATCTTTCAATACCTTGACGATGTCCCCGTAGGATTTGTCCGAAGGACGAGCAGGCACTAGGAGGCTTCTCAATACCTCGTACGCTGTGCTTCCTACCAATGTGAGTAGAGCTGGCACTTTCCTCTCTGCAGAAAAATTGTTTGCAGACAAATACAGCTCAGATTCCGGCTGAAATGCAGCTATTGTTCCAACTGCAGCGAATTGGGAGGAGTAGACATCTCACTTCCTTCTGTAGAGTGAGTTCGTTACTTTGGAAAATCCTCGTCGCCAGATGTAGTGTCTTGGGCCGAACAAACACTACCCCGTCACTTTAGTTAAAATCACTACTTAAGTAATTTATTAGTATCATCAAATGTTACTTATCCTAAAGAATGAATAGAAAGCATAAGGTGCATGATTAAGTAGTGAGGAAGTAATGACATCATAAAAGCCACAAACCACATGTGATGGATATACATACTAAGTAAACTACAATTATGTAGTGTGGTATACTTAGCTAGCCTGTTGTTTTGTTATGTTTCTTGGCTTAGTGGCAACATATTATTAAGATGGTTCTCTGACCTTTTAATATGGTGTGATGTTTATAGTAGTTATAAGTTTGGGAGGAAATGTTTTAACAGAAATTATAGGTAGCTCTCTCTCTTATTTTTTAAAAAAAATTTTAATTTTAATTTTTTAATTTATCTCTTTTCTCTTTTTCACAGAGGAGGTGTACAGCCATTACTATCGTTACTACAGTCGGAGGACGCCAAAGATTGATGTGCGACTCGTGATCATTGTGACCGTGCTAGTCATATCGGCAGCCCAGGTAAGGTGTCGTCAGTTTCATAGTCACAAGAACTGCCTTTTACCTTGATGTATAATGGGAAAATACACTTTATTGTGACAGTTGTGTATTGAAACAACTGTTACAGCTTATTGAAGCAGAGATGACTTTAAGTCAACGACGTGAGAATTTTCTGACTATGTTTTATTAGTTTCATCAGATTTGTTATAGAACAAACCAAGGGAAACAATGTGCTCATTTTTTGCTGGTTTAATTTTCATTAAATTCAATGTGGCTTGGCATACGTCTTTCTTTTCCTTCCATTCCAGCATTGTCTCCCTTCCCCTATTGTGTGTTTTTGGTGTGTATTTAATTGTTAAGTATGACGTGTATTTGTGACTTGGCCAGTACTTGTCGTGGTGGAACTCTCACCGTGTGGCAGTAGATGCAGCGATGAAGATGCAGCAGTATCGCGTGCAAGCCAAGGGCATTGCTCAATCCCGAGGTCTGCTCAACACGGAGGAAGGGAAGAAGAAGAAGAAGGGAGGGGCAGGTGGCAAGGATGCTAAAGAAGTGAAGGCGGAGGAAGAGGCCATCATCAGGAACATTATGGAAGAGAATCTCAACATCACGTGAGCAATAAACTGATGCTGGAGATTGATTCAAAGAGTGTTTTCAAGTGTTGTTTGTGTGTTTGTTTTACAGAGGTGGCTACGGGAAGCCGCGGATAATGGATGTTTTACTGGTGCAGATTTTCATCTCGTGAGTTACAATGGATAGCTGGTGGTGTTCTAGTGGCTGTAGTGAGCTTATACCCTTAGAATAGTCTATTGGGGGCGTTTCATTTCAAGATTTTGCCAAAATAAGAAATTCTTATGTCAGTATTTCTCAGTAATGGACTTATCCTGTGTTAAATTAACTTTTCACTGACGTCCTTCTCAAGTGAGTATTGTCCAGTAACACTGTCAATTGTCCCATGGGACAATACAAAAGTCCCATGATATGTCCCATCAAAATTCTGGAATTTATTAAATATGTAACTTTCACTGCAGGAAACACCTCCTTATGATTGAGCTAGTCTTTTGTGTTTGTAGTCACATGACTGGTACACCCAAAAAGGGGAGCTTCGCCTCCCATAACCCTACTTCCCTTGATGCTCGAGGGGCTATGCCCCCTGCACCCCCAAGATACTGTCACAAATACATGTTTTTAGTTCATTTGACAATATAACTGTATTACACACCCATATAAGTGGGTGGGGCCTCCCAGGAATACCCATGGACAGTTGACGGCAAAACTGGACAACTACGTGCACTTTATCATTTAAATAATAAATGAAATTATACATAGTAAACTCACAGCTCCAAGTTATTTTAAACCAGCCAATATTTGATGTTGTGTTGCCTTAGGCCGTATACCTTGCTCATGTACCTGGTATGGTATACCAAGTGGGTATGGCGATTTAATATCCTGAATGAGTCCTATGGTGACGAGGAGAAGCTGTACCTGACTAGGAAGGCTTTGAAACTGTCCACTTCAAGATGGGAGGTAAGCTTGCCAGGATACCAATGGAGAGCCATTTATTATTGTTTATAATGTAAACTAGTATATATAGCATGTGTAACTAACATAAACGACTAGGGTTTCATACAGAGGTAGGGGCACCCTGGGATCCCCCCTCCCCAGAATTTCATGAAATAAATTAATAATATTTACTACTTAATGGTACTCTGTGATTTTGTTGTTCGTATTATCTAATATATAATAGATAGACAACGAAATCGAGGGATCTACTGCCCACAGAACCTTGAGGGCCGCGGGCTGTACTGTCCCGAGCGTAGCGAGGGCGATACTAGCGCCCCGAGGGGTTCGACGGGCGGTAGTTCCCGAGATTTCGTTGTCTATCTGTTTTAGAACGTAGCAACTATAACCTTAGTTACCAAATATTTTTTTCTATCCTTTGTTCTATGTTGACACTGTACGACAAAGACGGCAGAGACATTACGGAGAGGTGTCCAGTAATTGCAGCAATTCTAAGGAGCCACGGGCGCATAGAATATTTTCATGTGTTGTGCGCTCGACTCCAGTGAACCGGCGAAAGTGATGGAATTAAGAGTCAGGAGAATCAATATCACTGCGTTTTCAGCAAACTTAGTCAAAAAGAACATTCCAGCCCACCCATCTCCATTACCTATTTTTCGCATTTCAGCTCAATTAGTGAGATAAAATTTACAAAACGGCTTTATCTCTCCTAAATCTTCTTTCAACCAGCTACTCTTCCACCTTCTTCAACTCAATCATCTCTCCTTTATTTAGCTCCTCACAGTCAGCTCTCCAGTCTAGCTCCTCACCGTCAACTTTCAAGTCAAGCCCCTCACAATCAGTACTCTAGCTTTGCTCTTTACGGTCAATCTCCAGTCTAACTTAGCTTTTGAATCAAGATTTGGTCAACCTTTACATGATGATGAAATTTTGAAAGATGTAAGGCCATGCAAAAAGTTTGTATTTACAGTAATTGATGAACAGCTTGCGATGGATAAGGAAGGATTTTGATTGCATAAGCAAAATATAACAAAAATACCATGAATGTAGTGCTTTTACATTGCAAACAATATACTAGAAGGGGTGCCTTTAATTTTCATAACTTTAGTGATATAAACATCCACAAGAATAGTACTAAAACTTAAAAAAAAAACATATATATGCAACATATATAACTGCTTTTTTATTGTTCATTATGTTATTGGTTTCTTTCTCACTTTCTCATTTTGGTGATGATTGTATTAGTTAAGAAAAATATTGTTAGTGTGCAAGCGATGAATCCATCATATCTTTTGCATCTGACAGGAAAACCGTGCAAACAACATTCTTGCACCATAGATAAAATAAAAATTCTTTAATTAATGCTTGCACGACTCATAAACAAAAAAAACTAATAAAATGCTAGAAGGGAGGATACTATTAGCCAGAAGGGAGGATACTATCAGTAGTATCCTCCCTTCTGGCATTTAGTATCCCAGTGCACTCACTTGAACAACACTATGCTGGATAGAATGCCTACTTTACAATACAAAAAAGGGGTTAGCTATGTTCTAATTGGTGAAAGTTCACTTCAGTTAATTGAGTTCCTTCAATTTGCAATACACATTAGTCTTCCAAGATTGATATCACTAATTCTAGACCTGAGACGATTTTTAATCAAAAGGGTGTGGTTTCAGCAAAAGTTGGTGTGGTCCCTGTATGAAACCCTGAGTACTAGAACTAAGTGTGGGCTATGCGTTCACTTGTGACTTTGTTGTTGTTGTTATCCCCTAGGTGTTGTTGTTGTTATCCCCTAGGTGTTGTTGTTGTTATCCCCTAGGTGTTGTTGTTGTTATCCCCTAGGTGTTGTTGTTGTTATCCCCTAGGCGAAGCTAAGTGATAATTAAAAGTTATTTATAGGAAGTGTATAATCTGCATTTTACTAAGGCTATATGTTACACCACGTTTAATTTCAGTGCATAGCATTTTGCTCTTAATTTTGGTCCTCAAGAACTAGGAAAAAGTTAGTGGTGGTCCATGTCTATGAGAGTTCATCATTTCGGATGTACTAAGCTTATTACAGGTCCCTGGGAACTCCTTTTTCTCTGAGGGTTAGCCACTCGCCATAGCTTCCAGCCTAGATGAATACTCAGTGCTGTTACCAGGAGAGCGTACTTTGACTTTAGTGTGTGTTGAAAGGGGAATGTATTTCTGACTTGAGTGTGCTATCTAGAATAATTTCCATTAGTTTGCAGGTCTAAACATTCGCACTTTGCTTGAGCTTAATACAGTAATTGTTAGGCCTGGGCCAATTCTGCTCCATTTTTCACCTATTATGCTCTGCTCCAATGCTTGTCAAATTTACCTATATATACTTTGAAATTCACCTATTCGCCTATTATGCCCAATCAAATACCCCAATAACGATGGAAAATTATTAATTAAGAGTCATAATGATAGTGAACTTGGGTGTTCAAAGAAAATGTACTATGAATCAGTATATTGCTTGGTAGACACTACGTACCACAGAGTCTAAATGTAACCATGTGCTTTCACATGTGTCAGAGCCTCTTCTCTCATATACAGATGCAAGCTTAGACGACTATTTAATTCTTTGCACTTCAAAATTAAAAAAAAAAATCCTCAAAAACCACCTATTATGCTGGCATTATGCTTGATGCTTTGGCACACCTATTACGCCCAAAATTATGCTGGCATAGTTGGCTCAGGCCTAGTTAATTGTATCTATTGTACCACTTATTTTTAATTCAGAGTTTCTTTTAGTAATCTTGCAGAACTTGTCCAAGAGCACCAGATAGTAATTAGAAATTGGTAAGGGGTTATCACATGTTGAAGATGGCAGGTCTGTTGCAGCAGCATTTGAGGCAGTTTGTGTGTGTTGTTGCTGTTGGTAGGCAATTGAAGAAAGTGAGAGAGAGAATTTTGTGGTACGAGAGCTGTGGGTGAAACAGAACTACAAGGAATGGGAAGAAGAGATGAAGGAAGAACAGAAAGTCAAGTTTGCAGACAGTGCCAAGCACAAGAAGTACAGGTAGTTACATCAGCTGGTTATTACTAGGATGGGGGGGTATGGTCAGGTGAAGGAGTTGGGGGTGTGGTCAGGTGACTCGAGGTTGTGGCAAATCAGCCAGCCAGAGTTGCCTCTTCTGCATAAGTACAGAATTGTAACCTTGATGATCTTTGCCCTCAGCCACTGAGGGTGATCTCAAAACCCATACCACGCTCATGTGGCAATGTTTGTGTGTATCTGCAGGAGATATGTCAAAACACATGGCAAGTCCAGGATGACCTTCAGTGACTGAATCTCCACCAATTCTGTATTGACATGCGTTATGATTATTATACTTTCAAGATCAATTTTTAACACAGGCCTCTAGCCAAAGTGTTCCATCAATCATGCAGTGCTTAGGGACAGGTTACCGTGACCACGTGGTTTAGTTACTGTACAAAATAAATAGTCTATTCAAACAAAGGTGATGAGGTGGGCTTTAATTAGAACGGGATAGTGAGATAGGGAAAGAGATGGTGTGATTAGGTGTTAACTAAATGAGAAATTCACAGTGATGCTGGTAGTCAAGGCTAGTGGGTAAGTGGGGTAGGTACACTTGATGAAACAACGAGTATAAACAACACATATCAGTGAAGCTCTGCACTGCGAGTTCTCTGGAGGTTGCTGTGTGAACTCTGACCCTTGCTGGAGTCCACCAGGAGCGAGTGAGTGCTCACTGGCTTCGCCTCATCGCCATTTTCCTCCACTTCAGGAGGCAACAAATGAGCTGTGAGGAAAGACAATTGTCACATACTGGGATAAGTTAGGCTGTAATAGCATAAGTTTGTGATGATACTTACCTATTTCTTCCAGAGCCTTGCTAGCAGCTACTTTCACTGGAGTGAAGTCTCTACGTGACAGATACTTCAGCTGAGAGGCCGCACCTATAGCCTGTGTGTGTGTGTGTGTGTGTGTGAGTGAATCGATAAACAAGTTAATTTGTCAGTTTGAGACTAATTATTCCGGCTAGGCTAAATGTCTGCATCCGCTAGCATATCAGACACATGCCAGGTGACTTGTAGGAGACAAGGAAGTGTGTGCGTTTACTGAATTTCATTCAGACTCCCAACAGCCCCAGGGAACTAGTGACACAAGCACACACTCAGATATGGACTCCCAACAGCCCCAGGGAACTAGTGACACAAGCACACACTCAGATATGGACTCCCAACAGCCCCAGGGAACTAGTGACACGAGCACACACTCAGATATGGACTCCCAACAGCACCAGGGAACTAGTGACACGAGCACACACTCAGATATGGACTCCCAACAGCCCCAGGGAACTAGTGACACGAGCACACACTCAGATATAGACTCCCAACAGCCCCAGGGAACTAGTGACACGAGCACACACTCAGATATGGACTCCCAACAGCCCCAGGGAACTAGTGACACGAGCACACACTCAGATATGGACTCCCAACAGCACCAGGGAACTAGTGACACGAGCACACACTCAGATATGGACTCCCAACAGCACCAGGGAACTAGTGACACGAGCACACACTCAGATATGGACTCCCAACAGCACCAGGGAACTAGTGACACGAGCACACACTCAGATACATACGTACGCACCTTGAGTTCAGCAAGTGCCTTGCATGCTCCGATACGAACTTTCTGGTCCGAGTGCTCCAGAAGTTCCACCAGACACTGTACCGCCTGTAAACACAAGCCAATTAAATAATTAACACGATGAAAACTGTTTTTACAAGGACTAAGTTTAAAGTTTAGAAACAACAGTACCATAGTCCATGATATGGTTTGGACAAGTTAACCCAGAACACTTTTAAGTGAACCTATTTCTTGTGGTACAACCTAATTATTCAGAAATAGATCATCACACATCACAACCAAATTAGCTGACTGGAAAGAGTCTGGAATAACAGAGGTCAGAGTACAATGTACAGCCTGGAACAGAACAGAGGTCATCTGCAACCTTTTCACAGTTACTATATTAGCATCCCCATCCTCCGACCAACCAGGGACACACCCACTAACCTTATTGTGCCACGGGCTGGTGTCAGTGAAACCAGCGACGTAGCTGAAGGCTGCCTGCTGGTAGGATGTGTCAGAGTCCCCCAGAAGGTGGGCGGCTGCAAGAAATGCCCCTCTGTTGTAGCCATAGTCCGGCAACTCTGATGCCTAAGGAAAGACACAACAACAAACAAATAAATAAAATGTACATAATAATAATAATGACATTTGAGAATTATAACCAAATAGAATGTTTTATAAGAAATCACAAGATGGAAAAGCCAGAGAAGAAGACAGTGTGAAATAAATGAATACTTACTAGTCTCCTCTTAACTTCATCTTCTCCAGTCTCCAGTCCTTCAGTCACTTTCACTGGTAGACAAAAGATAATACATCATTACACACACACACAACAATTCCATTCTTAGCAATCTGTTCCGCCAAACTATCCTCTCCCTCTCTCCCTTCACTGTGTTAAACAGTCTGTGGTATGAGAACTAACATGCCACACCCACTACCCTCACAACATGGCCTCCATTACTTACAAGAGGTACATACTTAATTATATTACACATACATACATACTTACATTACATATATGTACAAAGAGAAGAGAAACTTACACTCTCTGGCTACTTCACGTAGACATTTGGAAATTCCCTTACTGCAAAAACACACATGTACACACACACAAGATCACAAAATTGTAAAAAAAAAAAGCTCACAAAGTCAAACTCCGCCCACCTCACTAAACATTCATGTCAAAATGCGTCGAGTAAAACAAACCAAGTACAAGCAATGGGAGAACGTTTCTACCCTTTACCTTCCATGCTCCAGGAAGTAAGCTGCATACTGGAAGATAGTGATGACCATCTGTCCGTCCTCCAGCTCCCAGTCCTCCGCCTCCACATCCAACACTTGTAGAATCACCTCTGTCAGAACTACAAACACACAAACAAGACCATATTGTCTCACTCGTGCACACACCCACACACGCATACCAGGGCTTTATACAATTTTTCATTGCGGTTGGGAGACGCTGTGTGTACTTAGCCACACCCATTCTTAAACCCATACTACTTTGATGAACATGTACATATATACGGGATTGCATACTTCACACTGATCAGTGTTTGGTCACATGACATGATTTTATAATCTTACTAACTTTTAAATTGACTTTTTAGATGAGGTACTAATTAACTTCTAAAAATTCTGGGGGAGGGGAGGGGAGGGGGAAAGGGAGGGATTCCAGGGATGCCCCCTCCCCATGACACCCTGTACATACTTACCTTTGTTGGCAATCTCTGGGAACTCGTCCCACAAGTTCTGTCCGTACTGGTTGTCTAGTCCGACTGCAAACTGTTCATAACTCACACAAAGAACCTGAACCAGAGAGAGAGGAGAGAGAGAGAGAGAGGAACAGAACTTTCATAATGCCTTAGCTTGTTTTGTCTGATGGAAAGCATTCATTCCAGCCCCACCCATCTCATTAACTACACCCACACATTCTACCTGCCATGACCCACTTACATTGTTCTTGGAAATGAGGTACTTCCAGAAGTCCAGAAGATGCTCATGTGCTGCCAACTCTGGAAATACTGGGGAGAACACGCACACACACACACACACACAATTTCACACACTAATCACTTCTGCAGACATATCATATCTTCATACCAGTCGGTAAGGTGACACTATGTAAATGAAAGCAAACAGACACATTATACGGACATGCCAAATAATTAGAGGCCCACCAGTAGTTCTACAAGGACCACCAGCACCACTAGTAACTGGACCCCAGATACCCTTCCACGCCATATGGGGACAAAAAAGAACAAATGAATCAATTGATACAAAGACTAATAATACAAAAGTCCATTCTATTTAATCAGCACCTTAGCATTGGGTCAATGCCACCAACACACCCCACCTGTTCCCTCCCTCCCTCGCTTCACTCACGCTGATTGATCTGAGGCGGTGGACTGTCCTCCGCTGCTATGTTCAACAACTCGGACATAACCTCGGCTTCACGCCGCAGTTTCCGTAGCGATGACGTCAGCCTGTGCTTCAGTGGACCTGACGATTGTAAATGCTGCAGCAGAAACATAAGAAATAAGAAACGATAAGAATGAAACGTTGAAGGTGCTACAATATAGCGTGAAATCAGAGGGAGAGAAAGAAAGGAATCCTGACATGCCTATTGACCTATGAGTACAATAGAAATACAAACTCCATTCCAGATTGCACCAAGCACAATAACATTACATGCACATTTACTAACTCCATAGCTACTACATACAGTATCCTATACTGCAGTCAGCCACCACACATCAGCAGAGAGAAAAACAAAATAAATCAATAAATTAATTAAAAATAAATAAGTAAATACATATTGACAGGATTTTGCATAGTTTCAAATGACCCTCACTACTGAACTTTGAACTCACAATGAGGAGTCTCTCAGAGTGGATGAGATGCTGCACAAGAGACTTGTCAACAGCCACATTGCCCGTGCTACCCTGTGGCACGGGCCTCTCTCCACCCGCACTGGAGTCACCCGCACCACTCTGGCTTTCCATGCTGTCTCTGTAGCTGTCCAGAGTGCCGAGCATCTCACTGGTAGGCGTGGCTATGCTGCTTGTGGGCGTAGTCAGACTGGTGGAGCTAGAGTCACTCTGGCCGTAGGACTTGCTACTTCCACAGTAGTGGGCGGAGCTTGAACGACGATGGCTTGAAACTAGATATAATGCAAGTATGTACATATGGCTAGCAAGTCACTAAAAATAGGTACTCCAAATCCCACTCATTCTTTCATGGAGTTCAAGTCTACAACTATGTTTCTTTCATGGAGTTCAAGTCTACAACTATGTTTCATGGAGTTCAAGTCTACAACTATGTTTCATGGAGTTCAAGTCTACAACTATGTAAAAAGTTTACACATGTTATAAAAGTACAAATGTCATTGTCTGAGAGGTATACCAAACATTAAAACAACTCCCACCAATATATATAAATATATATATAATATATATATATATATATTATATTCGTGACCTGCTTTAGCAGTATTATTTATACTATGGCATCCACACGATCGATGAGAGGCATACATCTACAGACATCTTTAACCCATTCTGTCCTGACTTGATCTCAAGATGATAACGACTATACATTACATACTATTGCATATTACAACTAAACCAGTTCACCCAAAAGGGTTCCTAACTCCTTAATTCTCACACTCTGTCCCAACCAAACTCCGCCCTCCTCTTCCCACTACTGGCAGGGCAGACCCACCCACGTACGTACATTCAGCTGCGTTGATGTCAATGGACGTGCGAGACAGTCGGGCAGCCAAGAGGTTGTCCTCGCTACCGAGGAACTCAAACTGGTCCATAGCCATACTTTCACTCAGGGTCATGGATGGAACCTTCACCAGCCTCCCACTCTACACACACACACAGTTTGGGCACATATCACAGAGCAGTTCATACACAAACACAGGAATTGTGGCTTGAGAAAATTAACAATAATATCATGGTTGAGCAAATGGGTTGCTATGAGAACCAAATCAGTAAACATTCACATGGCCATTATTGAAATCAACCGATGTGTAGCTCACATCCAGTAATTAACTTTTTTTTGTTTTCTTTATAAAATTATTACCTTCACAGCAGCCTCCAGCCGAGCCAACTGCACCTCAAGGGGGCGGAGCTCTGGATACAATTCTAGCAAACAAAGACATAATCATGCTAATTTACTAATTGAGCTTAATACCATCCAATGTCCCACTACTAACTAGTCCTGCCCACATCTACATCCACCCGCTTCCCCAAATTACACCATTACTTCCTCAGTTCAACTACATTGGAACTTTTGTGAGCTCAGTCTAACTTACTTACCTTTTGGTTCATCTAGAGCCACAAATACCGCCTCCAACATTCCAGGCAGCGAAAGCATCTCAGGTGTCCGCTGAAACTGTGGGCGTGGTAAACTCCTCCCACTTCCTGAGCTGGACCCCAGGCTGCTATCCCTAGAATCCTGTAAACCATGAATATGCAAATGCCATTAAAAAGACTGACCAACTTCCTGAAATTTAAGTCCTGTAGAAACAATGACATTCACACCTATCTAATTAACAGTAGCTACATACTACAGGAGGCGTGGCTTGAAGATGTCAAGCGACACTACTAAACAAGCAATGGAAATTCTATCCCTGATAATTTACTATCATTTTTCTTACACATGTAGAATTTGTGTGTGTGTGTGTGTGTGTGTGTGTGTGTGTGTGTATGTGTGTGTATAGACAGCAAACTTGCTTAAACTGCTATTACAATTTCAATACCTCCTACCAGTGGGATAAAAACAGTGTCTGCTCAACTGGATCACCAAGGTTTCAGAATGTGTGAATAGAATTTTGAGCGCACTATTGTTTTCAAACAATGCAATATGGTTGCTCCACTGATCAAGGCACATACTGGACTCTACAATCCATCACACAATATAACAAGTTTACCACCAATCAACCAGTCACACACTAACACACCAAATCTGCCACAGATTGAAAGGTAACAGTGGATTAGTTTGTCTCAACTATTACTCAAACAGTCAACAGTGACAACAATTAGAGAACAGAGCTACAAATTATATACGATGGATCACGCAAGTAGGGAGGCAACTTGTTGCAGCTACATCTGATTGAGCTCACAAAATATGAATACAAGACAAAAAAAAAAAAAAAAAAGCAAGACATATTGGCTGTTGGTTCAACCTGACCTGACCTTTGCACTGGTGTATATAACAACCAACCCAAACTAAACAAACTCAGACTAATTTTGAGCAGATACCATAAACCAACGTGGTGTAGTAATAACACGTGTTAATTACCAACACACTCGTCTTACTTCCCAGTAGATTGCGCGTGCTACTGTTATGACTGCAATCACATGAGCCACTCCAAAATAATTGCAATTTTATTTTCTATACAATAAACAAGTTCATCGTCGAGGAGTAGCACGTGCAACCACTGCGACAGTTAGCAGCAGGAATGAGGTATCCTAGTTTATTTAACTACTGACTCCAAAACTACCTCTTCAAACTTTTAATTCTCTCTTTCTCCTTCATACTAGTATGACAGTGACGTTCAGTGAGGTACAGTTACAGACAATCCTACTCTATTCTGAAACTACTCGCATTAATGCCATAATGCATGAAGAAATACCAGTGAGCCATCATGGTTTAGGAAGGATATTTCTCTCATGAACAGATAGTTTTATCATCACCATCACCATCACCATCATTACTATCATTATCACCACCACCATCACCATCTCCACCACCATCATCATCATCACTATCATCACAATCATCATCATCATCACCACCATATCACCATATAGTATCTCGACAATTTCACCACTTTCACTCCCTCAACCATTGCCTGACCTGGTGCAGTGGATGCTGCAGCGACTGTTGTTTCTTTGTCGGAGAAGAAGGCAGGTCTACAATCTTCACAGCATCAGGTGGGCTTTCGTGCGCCTGCAACGGAGGGAACTGTGAATCCTCGGGGTAAGGACTGCTGCGTGCTTCAATGATAGACTGTCTGTCCATGAAGACAAACTCTGTGTCATCTTTCTTGGATTTCTTGCGGTTTTTCTTGGTCTTTGCCGGTCTAATCTTCACCTCAGACTGCGCTAGGCCAACACTTGCCTGGGCCTCTACATCTTCCTCTGGCTGAGAGGTGGTAGGAAATACGTCACAGAAAACAAAGGATCGGAAATAGACACAAGACAAGGAGAGGATGATATACACACACGGAAGTAAATAAATAAACAAGTAAATAAACAATGAATGAATAGATCAATAAATAAAAAACAATAGAAAAATAAGAAAAAATAAAAGCAACGTCATACTAATAATAATAAGTATGATGATGATGATTATGATGATGATAATGGTGGTGCCCTGCCCCAAGTCACTCCTTGTACAACTCACCTCCGTGATGATTCGTATGCGCTGGTGAAGTCCATCCAGTGCCTGTGCGCGAGCATTGCCCAGCCTCTCCACACTGCCCACGCCCGTAGCACGACTAGCAGACGGTCTAGCACCATTCACGATACACTGGACTGTACGCAAGTCCAGATCACTCAGGAAATCCTCTCCAATGGTGGGACTACATCAACACACACACACACACACACTGTAAGCACTACTCCTAAGAACATCAGCCTCCTAAGAGAGGTCATCACACCAATCCATAGAAAATAAGTGGCCAAGAATATTGAGCATGGGTGTAAAAGTACACCAACATGTAGTGTAAATAACACCAATATGTCGCACATTAGAATAAACACACTTCAAACTAGCTACCAATACCACATACCTCCATCTCACATCCATGCTGAGCTTAGCAGAGCTTGACGGAAAGTCAAAAGTGACCGTCTGAAAAAAATATATTAAAAGCACATTACACTCTAATACCAGCAGCAACAAAAACAACAGAAAATGGTTAAGTTAAATAAATAAAATAAATTATTTACCAGAGGGTAGAAAGAGAAGAACTCCCTTGTCTGGCACTTCATGTTGCCTAGCAACACATTGCCCTGAATCTTCTTGACCTCCACAGTCTTCACAAACAGTTCGTCCACAATCTTGCCGAGGAAGATGATCTACATGTACCAGACAACAGCGGAAGGACATGCCTGTCAAGGTTCACACATTCCCGCTCATTTCCCACACTAACAAGGATTCACTTTACCAACTACTCCGAGATCTAAGCAGCACACTGACAGGACATCAGTCACAGACCTCAGTGGCAGAGAAAAAAAAAAAAAAAAGGAAAGAGAAGCTTTAAATATGCTTTATTAATACTTAAAACAATTTTCTTGTAAATTTAACAGCTTCAAAGAACCAACCATAAACACAAAGAAAAAAGTAAAATAAATAATAATAATAATAAACCTATCTTAGGCACAATTAAATTAAACAAATAAGACGATTTAATAGTACAATTCATGTATTGATTCAGTCATTCTTGGCTGAAATAATTATAATAATAGGAAATTTTTCTCTTTTTAACAGCCAATATTTTTAATTATAACTTAACCCGACGTTTAATAAACTTGTTGTCAGGTGTCATCTGTATGTGTAGAGCTTCCTTGATCTTCAACTCACGATTTTGTCTACAACTCTTACCTCTTGGCAGCTGCATCACCCATTAAATGGGAAGAGGTAAGAGTTGTAGACAGAGCCAGTAAGAATCGTGAGTTGAAGATCAAGGAAGCTCTACACATACAGATGACACCTGACAACAAGTTTAATAGAGACATAGGTTTAGAGCGTCCATGCTGCGTGCAAATCACCCTCCAGGACATAATAAACGGTAAGCGTGCCGTCCAGAAATCTTGCTGTTTACTTTGTGTTATTATATCACCACAGCGAGTTTGACCTCAGTTGACCCCTGAAGAGGACTTCGGCAAAGAAGTTAAAACATCGGGTTAAGTTATAATTTAAAATATTGGCTGTTGTTGTATTGTTTCCATGGGTTGTAACATAATATTCGTACAAGAAAGTAACTAGCTGTTTTTTCCACACAACTTCATCGACACCAACGTACACATAGCCGGAGACAACATAAACAAAAACTAGCACTTACTAGCTCTGCCTTCTGACACCACACAACAAATTGTCCTTACTCACAACCACCCTCTCCTCCTCCCACCAAAAAACAACAACAACAAAAAACAAAACAAAGACAAACCATAACTCAGTGCACCACACCCACTCTCAAGTGAGCCATACTCACTGGCATCCACACCCCTACACCTTCTTTCAAGGGCAACGCCCACCCCACTTACATCCTCATCCTGCCAAGTCTGCTCATGTCTGCTGACTCGGCATTTGGCCTTCCACTTCTGACTGCCCAATTTGAATTGCGTTTCAATGATATCACCACTACTACCAGCACGCCCTAAATGACTCAACTCTACACACACACACACACACATCAATAATCTACAGCCATCACTACATTACTCCCAAGTCCCACTCCTTAGCTTTATCCAGCCACTCCAAAGGCTATCTACAACCATTCCCAGCGTAGAGCTCTATGACTCCTAATTGTTAATTTCATACATAATAACATTTAGTTTGTTGTGATATTTTTGTTTTGTTTTTTACCATTTTACTTCCTCACCCTATGTATGTCTCCTATCTACACTTCTCCTTGCAACAATACCCCTTTATACAGACCAAGAGCCGTTGGCAAGCAATTAGAATGAAATTACAGGGACAAAGGAAGCTACATATGCACTTGTCTTGTAAACAAGTGGCAGCTATACTCAAATTTTCATGAAAGATAAAACATTTTAATGGAGGGGAATGGCTCGTACAACTCTCAGTCATGTGATTATGAACATTATTATACCCCATCCAGTGTTGAGCTAAAACTCCACCCACCGTTGATGTGGACCTTGAACACTCCCAGCTTGGTCTCCAGCTCATCTTCAATGTCGCACAAGTCCTCGAGCAAGTCTCGCTGCTCTGCACGCGCCTCCTGCAACTTCTCCTTGGCCGCTCTGGACGTCTGATTGGACAGAGCCTGAGCAATATTGAACGCTCCCTCTCGAAGTTTCAATTTCAACATATACTCATCCTTCATCTCCTCAATCTGATGAGGAAAAAATAAAACAACAAATAAAACAACAACAAGAAGAGGTGAAAATGACAGAGTGATGAAGAGAGAGGGTAAAAGAGTTTTATTTAACTCACCCTATCTCTGTGGACCTCCAGTGTGCGTACTTTCCTCTCGAGAGACTTAACTTGCTACATAACGAGAGGAGTGGGGGGGGGGGGGGGAGAGAGAGAGAGAGAGGAGGTGGAAGAAATAGAAAGTGCACTTCTTCTGACATAACATGAAAAACTCTGATTTCCTATTATAGCTACTTCCGCATAACTTTTCTCGTCCCTAACACCAAAAGAAGAGCAGAAGCATTACTAAATACAAAACATGTCATTGAATGGTGTGTGCGTGCGCCCATAAATTGTTGCCGTTGTTGTTGTTGTGCTTTACCCAGAGCCTACAAGACCTGCCACGGATACCTGTACCCCCACCAGTGTCTCTGTTTAGACGGCCATTGTCCCCTGGTTCCTTATACTGTAGTGGGAAAACAGTTCCATCAACTCAAAACTTTGGATTCAGCTTTACAAATAACTTCCTCGCAATAACACCGCAACACAAAACACGCAAACACACAAACATGTGCTGCAGGGCCCAAGGTAGTTGTTACAGGAAGCGGTACAGTTGGAGTTGGAGCTAACAAAGCGAGACATGCGAATGGACATCTCATTCTCGTGCTGTATATGTGTATGTATGTATATGTGTATGTATGTATGTAGGTGTGTGTATGTATGTGTGTATGTATGTATGTACGTATGTATGTATGTATGTGAGTGTGTGTATGCCTCATGCATGTCTGCATGCTTGTAGGTCTTTCTGGCCTCACAGGTTTGCCCGGGGTACTACTATATGAAAGAGGTTGGAATTTGCTCCATGATGGCCAGTAGGAGGTGTGACATGAGCTAGGCAATGTTTGCTAACAGGAGAACACCAGCAACTTCAGGAATGCTCCTATTACGATGAAGAGAAGACTTGCCCATACACACCCAAACCTTCCCAGCTACGCTACAGTGACTGTATATTTAAAAAAATACAGACATTCCGGCAATCCAGAAAATGAAATTTGACCCATCCATTGAGCCTAAGGGAACAGGACGTGAATGACTCTGACTGGCCTCAGGCAAATATAGCTAATAGATGAAAACGTCTACATCCTTACATACTCATAACAACAACAACAACAAGGGGAGGAGCTATAAATAGTACTGTATGACCAAATGATTGCTGTAGGCTTTGATTGGAACTACTTGTCCCGGGATTAACAAGGCAGGAATTACCGCAGACACACACAATGGAATCCTTACACAACAGGGCATGGTTATGTGCAGATTCAATTAGCTACTCCTTCACCATCCCAACTCTACAAGGAGGGCAGCTGCACCAACACTGAGGGTGGGGGGAAGCCTTATCTTAAAATACCATTGCAAATGAACTCTGAACTCAGATCAGCTGGTTTCATCAAGCATATGCACACATGTACACACCACCTCACAGCATCACACAATACACACACACACACCTTCACAGCACACGCACATACATACACAGTACACACATATACACACACACACAATGATCAAATACCATAGCAAGAATAGAACAGGAGCTAGGACAACCAGAAGGAAACAATCATGTCCAATATGGCCACTGAACTCTCTGGAGAATTGTCAAAACCAACACTTAATCCCAGCACTCACCCTGAGCTGGCAGGACTCCCAGCACAGGATCAGGTACAGTAATATCCCCCTCAACACTCACCCTTAACTGCTGTCAGGACTCCCAGCACAGGCCCAGGAATATCCCTCAACTACTTGTGAGAAATCACCCCCGGCTACTCAAACAAACAAGTAATGGGATGGTACAGTAACCAGGGCTTCTTCTGGCAATTTGCATATCTATCCTTTGTCTGCCTATCTGTCAGTCCCTGACTGCATGCTGGACCTCAATGGCTGTCCAACATGTCAGCTACAACTACACATGTCCACACACCAGCACACCCAGGAGCACGCACAATGCTCGCCGCACATCCGCAAACACAGCGTCTACAACACCAACTCCAGGACTTAATTAATGGACAAGAGTTGGTACACCAGCACCTACAGCCGGTGCTACTGTATTAATAGAGCAATCACCCATTCCTTCACATCGCTGTGAGAGATGGAAAGGAATGAATAATACTTTTAATGAAAGTGTTACACATAAGTACATGCATGTAGCCACCATGTGAACTCATCTTCATCTCTACTGTGGGAAACCTTATAGAGCTCAGCTGGTGGCCTGTCATCCTAGGCGTGCATTAATAGGACACTTCATAAGTGCCAGATTCCGTCCCGAGACTAGTAATCATCTTGTGATGGATGTCTCAACTAATTGGTTACAACTCTTTCATTTTTCAGTGAAGAATACATACCAATATGAAGTATAACTTCACCATCAGAAGTATGTACGTCGTATCCACTAGTCCTTGCAAGGCTTAATTCAACTTAACCCCTGGGGCTACCCTCAGCATAACTGCTGGCCACGCCCACAACTCAAGTTTACCCATATCATAAAGTTCACATGCTATATTCAAATATTCCATGTGATTTTTTTTTTTTATGATGCACAGACCGCTCTCTAAACTTGTAAGCTGCACTCTTACCTATCTGGAACATATGTACCTATGGAAATGATAGAAATGGAGTAGAACTTCTTGAACAAAATTGTTCTCAAAAAGTGCTCGACTATCCTATCCTGTCAGTGGTTGCATACATAATAGGAGATAGATGAGGCAAAATGGAGCTACATTCCTCACCAATAAACACAATCACCAAACCCGTCATGAACCATAAACACCATTGTCCCTCGACCCCTATTTAAAGCTCACCTTCTCGAAATCCATGTAGTAGTTCTGCAAAGTGCAGGTCACAGCACCAGAAACAGTGGAGTAGTGAATGTATGTATGTGTGTGCGCATAGCACGAACATGTTTGCAATTGCAGACAGAAAGAAAGGGGGGAAGGGGGTGGGGGGGGGGGGGGGGGGGGGGGGGGGGGGGGGGAGGGGGGACAAGATCTGTTAGATATACAGTACATACAATATCTACTGCTACATAACCTCCCATCACTACCACAACATAGTGCAGTATAACTGTATTAGAAGCGGTTCACACAGATGCAGCTGACACAAGCCACTACAACATATCCAACAGACCAGCCTTTGAAAGGATCAAAGTCCAATACCTTCACATGCATATCTGTGAACGGCAGGCAAAATCACAAGGCTGACAACGGCCTTATAATTTTAACGCTGAAAATGGAGAATTGGCAGTTGGTTAGCTGTCACTAGCAGCCACTCTCAAAATATAATAGAAAGTTACCAAATACCATCAAACTATAACCACATCTCAAAATGATCTGGGCAGACATTTTTTTTTTTACATGCAAAAGGATAATGAAACGAGTCGAAATTAGAAAGGAAGAACTAATGATTTTCATTTAGTAATACGTAAGTATTGATACATACATAGACTATGTGCTGACTTACCACTCTGGTGGTTGTTCCTTGCAGCTTCTCCTTCATGTCGATGATGCAACCCTTTACCGCCTCCACGCCCTCACTGTTAACACAAATTCAAAATGCTAACCAAATATTAATACTTCATAATACTATTACACAGACGCACACACACTCACATACAATACATGACCACAAAGAATGCAGAAACTTGCAAGCACACATACACACAACTGGCAACTAACCAACCAATACATTCTAGTGCTGCCGAAAATTGCTGACCAATCTATTTCGCAATCAACTCTTAAACTGCTAATCAGTGTCCATAGTAACCAACGTTGCCATACCTACATACTTCCTCTCTCTCTCTCTCCTGTCTCCCACTCTATCACATACCAATAAATAATTACTCATTAACAGAAAGCCCAAACGACCTCCATTGCTATGTCTACCTCGGGCTCTTGGTCCACCCAATAAACTCACACCAAACACTTCACTCCAACCCACAACAAACGATAGAAACTAAGAAACTCGTCAAAAAAAAAAAAATCAAATTAACTTACGCCAATCCAAACAGAAGTTTCTCAAAGACTCCCTTGGTTCTCGCCGGGCGTGCGGCAGTTCGTCGGGTGCTCCTCCCAAATGAGGACATGCCACGGCTTCTCTTGGAGCTACGCAGGCTCTTTGACGGAGGGTTGAACCTGGCGGAGGAGTAGCGGACATTAGCTCGCCGGTTGGAGAAGTACGGACTGATGGAGGAGGAGGAGCTGGAGTATGTGCCGAGGGACAGAGGGGGCGTGGAACCACCGTACTGGCCTGACAGACTGAGAGACTAAGGAGAGAAGGAACAATGGAGGTAAAGACACAAACGACGGACACACGGAACATGTCTAGAGGTAACTGAGACAAATTGGCCTTACATCTGACAGCCACAGAATGATCCAGATCACAAAGATACTGCTAAATAAATCTCTCCTCCTACTACTACTACTACTACATACCATTTTAATTATGTACATGCAGTATGTATTGCATATGCAAACAAATCCTTACCAAATTTTCTAATACAATCAGAAATCTAGAGTATTACTAGCCGCACTACAAAGAAGCTGGGGGGAGAGGGGGAAAGGGTGTTTGTGCTACTCCTTTGGTTTTTTAATTTACAAACTAAACTACATCCCTTTAAGGCCAGCAACTTAAGACACAAGTGAAGGGGCGTGTGTATCTTAAATAATAACTCCAGTTGAAAGGCTAGAGGCGTGGCTGGATGCCAATTAAAAGTTGGACAAGACAATGCTCACATTTGGTGACATCTCCAACACCCGGTTTGTAAACTATCAGTGACAGAGAATCTGTGGAAGGAGTAATGAATGACCAGCAAGTAAGAATACACACAAACAAACACACATGTGCTCGTGCACACACACACATACACACTCCCTGCATACTACATTGCTGATCAGAATAGCTTACTGTCTGTATCCTATATCCACAATGAAACTGTAAAAAAAAAAAAGTCTCACAAACAGAAAGTGCTGAAAAGCCATCATAACAACTCTGCAATCAATAACACTTTCTATTCAAACATAAACCATCACAGAGGAATGTACGAGCGTGCCGTATCAGTGTGTATGTATGTGTGTATGTATGTACGTATGAATGAATGAATGTATGTATGTATAAATGTGACAGGGTCTGTGGAATCAGCCCACAATTTCACTTTGAGATAACAGACGAAACATGATTTTGACCAAAAAATTTTTTTTTTAGTTTGTTAGTATCTACATATAACCTTCTTCTAGAGCTCTCCCCAAAGTTTTATGTCTTAAAAACGTTTCTTTCATGCCAAGCATGTCATTAGAAGTAAGCTTACTTCTCTTCAGTTATTATGTAGCTGAGAAATTACGGCAATTGAATTTCAATCTTAAGTGGAAATGTACGTGGTTAGTGCGGAGATTTGTGGCGTGGAAAGTATTCAATTTCTACAAACGTTCCAATAAATTGATGCTTATTGGTAACGCTCCGATTTGAAACGACTATAACGCGCGAACTAAATCGTGTATGAGTGTCTGGTAATTTTTGTTGGAATCCATAAGCATCATAGTTTGCTATGGTGACAAAAAACAACAACAAAAAATGATGGGGTACATAAAGTGGACTTTTTTTTTCCCGATCCTGTCACACATATATGTATGTGTGCATATATGTATGTATGTATGTGTGCATATATGTATGTATGTATGTGTGCATGTATGTATGTGTATGTATGTATGTCCAGTAGGAGACAAAAAAAGTTCCGTATTCCGTTCCGTAGTACGGCTGTAAAACGGTAGTCTTTTTACCGTAGTTTTTATCGTTGCGTTCCGTACCGTTTTGACTAAACGGCCGACACCGTTTACTAAAACGGTAAAAAACGGTGAAGCATTTTCCGTCGATTCACAGATATTTTCTAGCTAGAAACTCTTCTAGAGCTATATCAGCAAGCTAAGGCCTTATATCGACCATTAAACGCTACGGGGATAGTGAAAAAAAGCTCGTACAAAATTTTAACTTGCTTCAATAAAGTTGCAGACCGAAATTCCGATGGGCACAGAGCTATAACGAGGTCCGCACTTCGTAGATCTTCTGTTAGCTACTGATGGACCTCCAGTAGTAAAAAATCTAAGCCGGAGAAGGCCCTAACTTCGAGAAAACGTCGATACTGTGCGGTGGTCGAACTAACAATTCTATGCGAGACAACTTCGAATAGGACGGCTTCAATTTTTTTTACCCGAAAAGCTCTGCCTCTGGAGCCTATAAACAAAAAATCGGAACGTTTTATTGGATAAACGATTTTTTATATTTTTTTGAGTGAGACATACGGTGAACGAGAAAGATTAAAACGGTAACGCGGTCGAACGGAACGGCCGTTTCTTAACAAACGGCGTACCGTTTTTTAATCGTGCAACGGCCGTTCTACGGAACGGAATTCGGAATTTTTCTGTGTCTCCTACTGTATGTTGTATGTATGTGTGTGTATGTATGTATGTATGTATGTGTGTGATGTAATATGTATATATGCGTGTATGTATGTAAGTATGTAGTATGCATGTATGTATGTAGTATATATGTGTGTATGTATGTATGTATGTATGTGTGCAAACTGTAGGTAAATATATTATTTTATCTGAAGTGGTAAACACAAACTACTAGTAAACACTACGACTGAACCTTGTAAAGGCTCAATGTCAGCAAGATCACCGCCATCCATCCATCTGCCTGCCCACCTGCCTACCATTTCTTGTTCCTGACATGCTCATACTTCTGGCTTCCCACACTCATCACATCATATCTAACACTACACATCATCTGAGGACACTAAATAAAGAGTAGGGAGGAGAAGAACAAATGTAAGAGAAATGCTAAGTATGTATAAGGCTCCATGAAATGCCCATCCGACGAGGCAGCTGCCCTTCCCCCCCCCCCCCCCCCCCCCCCCCCCCAGGTGATGAGAGGGAGTCTCACAGAACCACAGTCTCACACCTCAACATTCCCCAGTCTAACCCACTACAACCCACAACCCACCTCAGTCAGTCCCCAAACACACCTTCATAGTAATTATAGTATAAATAAATAAATAAATAAAAATAAACAAATCACTTTTGCAATGTATAAACCTCCACTTAATCTGATTGCAGGTCCATATCCTATTCACTACTTTACCAATCAGATTTTATTGCAAATCTATTTCACTTACACAAAGTACACACAGTCACACTGAATAGTCTTCACTCTTCTACACAGTCACACTGAATAGTCTTCACTCTTGTAAAAAAAAAAAAAAAAAAAAAAAAAAAAAAAAAAAAAAAAGGCTGACATTTACTTGATCTTTAGTGTGTGCTCATGTTGTAAGTTTTCAAGTTGTACCTTCCATACAATATACAGGACTTCCGTTACCAAAACAATCAAACAACTCATGCACAAAGAATCTCAAAACCTTACCCTCTCATTAGTATTAAATTACGCATTCTACATTGCTCGATTATCTGAACAATTCTTCAATCTAATTGACTTTAGGTCCCAACCCATTAGAAGGTCCTACCAGCTAAGTTATATAAAAACAAAATTTGCAACTGGCTAGCTTTTACCTCCCAAGACAGCACCAACAGCAACCATGGCTGTCCAGACTCCGCCCACCAATCTTGCCCATCCCAGTCCTGCAACGGGGACTAACCCGGCACAACTCTTGTTACACATATGTACACACATACTGTCAGTTGATAACTGTTTAGTTAACTCATTCCTGAGCGTCACAAACTACTCCCGTCACCTCCTCGTTATCACAACACGGACGACTTGTTGGTCCACGCCATGCACTCCTCCGATCAATGAACCCCAGCAGATCTACCCGGACAGTTGAAGATACAATAAGTAAACTCACAAACAGCTTCAACAGACGGGGAGCCCTGCAAAAGGTCACGGCTTCCTCGTCCATTCGAGGAGACACATCACCAGAGTGTCAATGTGCTCATCAACCAGACATGCACTACTGAGCGTGCCCAACCATCCCCTGCCAGGTACAACACTGCCTCGTGCAACTCTCTCCTTTAAGGACGGTGTTATTACGGACACAAAAATGATAATAATCACTTCAAAAATGCATTAGTGCTTGTCATGCCTAACAGAAAGGTACATTTAACACCACTCAACAACAACTGCCGGGCAAATCTGACAACCTAAGGAGGCACGCTTGAATGCAGACTATACCAGTTACAAGTTCGAAAAAGGGGGCAAGGCCCATACCAAGGGTTTAAGCTACTTCATTACTGACATTTTTTGGTTTGAAATAAAAAAGACAAGCTGTCGGAGAATTACCGTTTCATGTCACTGTTCATGAATATTATGTGCAGCCATCTATAAGAGCCACTGTTAACAGAGTGAGAGAATGGCAGACAAGGTGAAGTGTGGCACATGCCTTCAGGCACATGCCTTCAGGCACATACAAGGCAGCTGCATATTGTTGTAGACTTGATTAGAGCCATGAAACATTGTTTTTTGTAAAGGATTTCATGATAAACTATTCAACAGCCACTTTGTATGCTAAATTGAATGCACATAACTGCAAATGAAACTACAAAATGCTACTAAAAAGGGAGTAAAAAAAAAAAAGGAAAAAAAGAAAAAAGAATTGGTACGTCTATTCCTTGTGTTACAAGCTAGCCCATGATAAAGTGCAAGACATCTGCTCACTCTGGCAACCTGAGGAAAACATGCAAGCATGTACATGACATGTGTGTTCTAACACACTCTCACTTCTAATCAATGCACACCATGGAACAGGATAATGACATCACCTAACAACTCGAATCCTTGCTGACCTCTCCCACCCTACCTCACCCCAGGCTATAGGTGTGGCATATTATAGATATTTTGCGAGCCATTTCACGCGCGAGAAACCCAACAGAGTTTTATTTTAGTATTATAATGCGTGGACTAATAAAATAAATGTCGAGGAGGAGGAGGAGGCGGGTAGGAGGCGTGTAGAAGGGGAGGGGGGAGGGGGGAGGTGTGTGAAATGATTTTGTATGTCATAATTTATACTTTAATTCAAACATACCCACATACTCTATCACAAAATGGTGACTTCCAGGGCAGCAGCGAATAAATTATGAAATTATATTGCCACGCCTATCATGGTGATTGGCCCCCAGACACCATGCACATAACAAATTATACCAACTTAGAGAGACTGAAAACTAAAAACTTGCTTGACAAGAGACTCATTCAAAGAGACACATACACAGCCATTCAAGCTTCACAGCATGTCAAAACTACTGCACAGATATCAAATGTGTGACACACTTACAACAAGCATAGCTGAGCAACTTTGATATGTGCCCATGTATTACTGTCCAGTATCTCTTTAATTGATGTGCTCTTACAGAAACTACCAGACTGTGAATATCCAACTACCACAAGCTCTCATGCCAACACAAGTAAGTATGCTTATATGGTATTCACGGCTAGCTATACTGTAACTCTCTTTAAAGTTTCCACACCACACGTATACCTTACCGTTTTACTCGCAGAGCTGTCCACTGTTCCAGTGCTGGCACTTTCACTGCTAGTCAAGGACATGGCTGCGGACTTAGCAGGTATCACTCAAACCCAGAGCGACAAAGTTGGCTCGACAGCCACACAATATAGACGTTTAACTACTATAGAAAGAAGTCAAATACCCCACAGTAGTACTCCAGCCGGTCGCGAAGGACACTTAATTTGAACAGCTGTAAACTTGGCACCTATTTCTTGGACACACTAATAGAACTTCAAACTACGCCTTGACCAGTAGTTCCAGACAACTAATCCTTTCCCTCCAGCAAAGCGGCGTGTTAGTGCGGGGCCCACCGGGGACGGGCGTTATGAATTTTAAAAACAACACGCCCAAGCCGGAAACGAGTTGAGATTGGATTCCAGAGGGCTGCGCGGTTAACTAGTGGGCGTTAACGCCGCTTGGTGGGCGGGTCCGCAGCATTTAGGAATTTTGAAGATTTTAGCTAGATCGAGTCTAAGATGACTATTGCGTCTACAAAGAAAGCTGCCACTTGATATTGTATCTCTGTGGTCATCCAGCTAATAATTGAGTACACTAGAGAAGTGCATATATATTTACACGTCTGGGAATGATCCTAGGGGGAGGGGCTGCAGTGTTCCTGCTGCTCTGCACAACACTGGAACACATCAATGCAGTTTCAATAAACTCTTACCATCCTTCTAGTGGTCCAATTACAGGAGGAACTGTGATCACGATTACTGGAGAAAACTTTGTTGAGAGAGGAACTAGCCGATCAAGATGCAGGTTTCAAGTGAGTGGCTCCAGTCGCCGTGTAGCCATCATTAACATTGTGTTCAACTCGACTTACATGACCTGTACCATGCCAGATGTCAGTTCCCTGTTCAAGTCCCCTCTCATGTCAGACGGTGCCAATCTGCAGTTATTTCTGACAGGTGCTAATGGCCAGCTATCCAGCTCAGTCAGTTTTTACATATTTGATCTTTCCTTCATTTCAATTTCTGCGGTCATTCCTAATCAAGCTTTGACCAACTCATCTTCTACATATGCAACCATCCATGGGAGTAGTTTTTTGAACACAAGCGAAATTACTTGCTCCTTAGAATCTAACTATTTTATAAAAACAGCTGCAAATTTCAGCAGTTCAAGTTCTTTGCAATGTTTGCTGCCTACAGTTGCCATAGCATCGCAACAAAGGCTGGTTGTGTCTCTGAATGGACAAGATTCAGGTGTTATAGCAGTAGATTCACAGGTAGCAACTATAACGTTCTTTTCACCACCCCCTAGAGCAACTTCTGCTTTCTTTCGTGAGTCATTTGTGGACATCATTCTTCAATTTGACAGGGAAGTAGAAATAGGCCCCGAGGAATTTTTATACAGCCCACAATCACAAAGCAGCACTTCAAACTCACACTTGCAGATAAACTGCAGCCATGCCTTCAATAATGACAGTATTGCAATTATTGGGCAATCTGCAGCTTGCTCATGGCAGAACACTCAGCAAAGATCAATAGTCATAGAGCTGTCGTCTGACTCCTCTGTGAGAATAGGCTCTGTACTAAGTCTAGATGGATGTTCCATAAGGACTAGGAATGTGGCTTTCTCTCGGCTGGCCAGTGGCAACATGACAGTGTTTGGTTTGGATTTGTCACCAAGTGCTGTCATTGAAGTTCCTCAGAACATACCGGCATGTGGCAGTTTTGTGATCAGCGGGGAGAGGTCGCTGTACGGAGGCTATATGGACTTATCTTATGAGTGGAGCGTAGGTCTAGAATTAGACAGATTTGGAAATGTCATTCCTGAACTAAACTTGAGAAATTTGATTCCTGAAGGTTTTTCTTCCGTGAGTGAATTAAGACTTTTGTCTTCTTCTTTTCCAAATGAAACAAATGCTGAGTCAGCATCTGCATCAAGTACTGTAAATTCTACGGTGCAATCAAATATTACTTTGGAAATGAATTCATCAGCTCAAATGGACAACTTTGTTTCATCGCCGACTCCATTGCCCCCACTAACTACTGAGTCACAAAATAGCAGCCTTTCATTGGAACAAGAACAATCTACAGATTCTGAACGTTTAGCATCAGCATCTTCATCTGGTAGTGGATCTTCATCTGGTAGTGGATCTTCATCTGGTAGTGGATCTTCATCTGGTAGTGGATCTTCATCTGGTAGTGGATCTTCATCTGGTAGTGGATCTTCATCTGGTAGTGGATCTTCATCTGGTGGTGATGATAGTGAATCTTCATCTGGTAGTGGATCTTCGTATGGTAGTGGATCCTCATCTGGTAGTGGATCTTCTTCATCCTCAGGTGTTGGATCTAGTAATGAGAGTGTATCTGAACTTGGATCAAGTTCTGAATCCAGTTCCGGAACCAGTTCTGGATCTAGCCCCGAATCGACATCAGGATCTGGAATGAATACAATGTCTGGCCAAGATGGTAGCTCTACAGTTGCACCCACTGCAGTTGCACCCACTGCAGTTGCTCGCACTGCAATACCCAATGCTGAAGCACGCTACTTGTTCCAATTAACTGTTAGAAATGCAATACTTGGTTCAGTATCCTCAGTAATAGCAGCAAACTTAACACTTGCTCAAGCCCCTCCATTGCTGATTCTCGGAGGATGGAACAGAAATGAAAGCTCTCTGACAAACATATTTCTCGAGACCAAAGTCATCGGTGATGGTTGGTCATGCAATGAAGAAATTCAAATTGAGGGATTTTCCTGGTCGATAGAGAACAACAGAGGAAATGTTGTAAGTTTGGATGGGACAAGAGGAAATGTAACATCTCTCCTTCTTCCTCCTTGTGTTCTTCTTCCCGGCGAGCAATACAGAGCATCACTAACCGTATTTCTCAGCAGTCTGTCAAGTGTCACTGTGTCCGCACATGTCAGAATTCAGGCGATGCTTCTTGCATGGATTACTGGTGGGGTTAGGAGAAGTGCATCCTTTGATGACTTTCTGGTATTGGATAGTTCTCCTTCTATTATTGAGCTCAATCAAAACACTTCCATTGCTGTATCATGGAATTGCAGTAGTGAGTCTGTACCAGAAGTCAATGGCCTTCCATCTTGTGAAAACTTCACTGAGAGTGACAGCTTGAGAATTACTTTACCTCCAGGAAGTTTGCCAGCAGGTGGATATAGGTTCACTCTTTCTTTATCAGCTGGAGAAATAGGGAACACAAGCTCTCAGCCTTCACTTCATTCCTCTTACTCCCAAGTAGTTGTGATATATCCCTCTTCTCTTCCTAGTGTCGAGATTAATGTACGGAAGAACTCGAGATTCCATTCTGTTCTCATACATGAAAAGTTGTCTATAGAAGCTGCAATACAAACTTCAAGACCAGCAGTAGCCCAGTGGACAGTAGAGTATGTCACAGGTACGTATGGTTACATTATATATATATATATATGATTTGGCTCATACCCAGGGTGTTCTATGAGCATTGAATTTGGCATGAGTGGAGAGTGAATTTAACTATAATATAATAATGGCTATAGTGAAACTTTTGTTACTTACAGACAAGCTGGCACAAATTTTTCTCTTCAATATTGTTGTTTGTTAATGTTGAACACAAACTATTGTTCAGTCTCTTATGTATTATATATAATATCTAGTGGTATGTACTTGTATTCAAATTAGGTGCCCGTGAAGCTTGCACTACTAAGTTTAGTAGAGTCATTTATAAGAGCTCAAATAAATAGCCATATACAATTCATTTCAGCTAACTAGTGATGTGCTCGAGCACAAAGGGCGAGCGAGCTGGTGCACAAATGAAACACTTCAAGAGAATCATCCATTTCTAAAAGTATAGCTAAGTACGTAGCCGTTGTGACCATTATATACTTTAGCTTGAGTACTGGCATTTTCTGTAGTCTCTAATATATGTCATTCTGACTATCTGAATTACCGGTATCTTTTCACAATAAGCACTCACAGCTACTAAAATAAAAAGGCCGAGTTTTTTTAATTGCGCCTGGTAAAGGGTTTCAATACCATAGTAACCATTCACCGTAACATTTTGCGACTTGAAAAAACAACAACAACAAGAAGTTCTAAAGAACTACTGCACAGTGTTGAGTATAACAGTAAGTTTTTAAGCCTAAGTGCATCTTGTGGCATTCAGAAACAACCTAATACAAAGGGGTAAATAATTTCCTTGAATGATACGGTATCGCTACACTGAAAAATTCTGTTTAGTGAAGTATGGGAAGGGGTAGACCATGAAGCAAACAAAAATGCAAGGGTCAAAGTACAAAATGACATATGTATGTCCACACATATATACAAATAAACAAATATCCCCGATTTTCAATTGTGTTACCCCCGAGAGTGTCTCGCTCGCCAAACTACTAATATTCTCAAGCTTTAATTTTCCAGAGTAATGGTAGTTTCTTCACTACTAAATTAGCTGTTCTTACTGCGTGAAATGCCAGTAGCTCTTGAAAACAAGCTCTGTTAAAGTACGAGTATACAGTGGTTGACCATTAATTGTGCTATTAAACAAACAAAGAATTACAACTTTTCTTACCTCATTTGTCCCAAAATAGTTAAGCCATTCTAAAATCTAAATTACCAGTAGCTCTTGACAACAAATACCAGGTGTGTTTTAAGGGACATACATACCAATATATATATATATATACACAACAAATTTTCACTAATTGTTCATCCATAATACTGTCTTACTTGCTATGCTTGCTCGGTAATTAATTCACATCTTTGAAGGAACTGCTGATGACTTCTCCTCATTTCAGTCTTACTCTCTCAGTTGTGTGTATGTGTGCGTACATGTATGTGTGTGTATGTGTGTGTATGTGTGTGTGTGTGTATATACATATATATTGTGTATATATATATGTGCATATGTTTTGTTCTGTTTGTTTAGTGCCTATGGCAACCGTCTCATGAATATTGACACTAAATTCATATTGAAATGTTGTCGAACAGTTAAAGTGGCTATGAGATTTAGTGTTGTATGAATATTGATATTTTGCCTCCTGACCCTTTACCATACATGGGTTGCAGGAACACAAAATTTGGTGACTCAACAGAGGCTTGTAAAGCTATCTGTAGTGCACAGTGTGACTAAGTCATGTGCCTGTCCATTTTGGTAAAGGGTTTGGCAGACAGAAATAACTTTCATTATGAGGTAAAGTGTCATATTGCAAATAGTGACTAAAGTGTTGTAAACCCTTTACCCCAATGTGAAAAAGCTGGTGACTACACTACACTTTGCTGCCTTTGATTGTACAGGTTATGGACTATTGAATCTGAGCCAAAGCAACACTCTAGGAACTCCATTGCTATTAACTGCTTGCTCTTCGGTCAGTTTGTGCCCCTTTTCATCCATTAGACCGTCTATCTACACAACTGAAGCACTCAACCATCTTAACTTTACCAACATAGTGAACCTTGTATTAAATCCAAACATCCTTCTTTCTGAGAACTTTTATCGCTTCAAACTATCTGTAACTAATGACATTGGAGAGGCAGGGTTTGCTGAAATAGATATTTATACAGAATCTTTGCCTGCTAATGGAAGAATTGAGACCATTCCTGAATCTGGAGTGCCCTTGCTTACAATATTTCAAGCTAGAACTTTAGGTTGGACAGATAGAGTTGGCGATGGACCTTTCTTTTATCGGTTTGGGTTTCGGTTCACCTGCTCTAACTCAGAATCAGAACTTTTGGAGCAGTCCAACTCTAAATGCATACAATGGATGACTGGACTGAGCCTTGAGAATACTCTGCAACTCCGGGTTCCAGCAACATCTAACTTTATGGACCTTGAGCTTGTGGTTCATGCCGTCGACAAACATAGTGCCAATCAAGAGGAAGTGACAGGCTTCGAAGGAATCTTGTGTGGAAACATTAGTTCAAACAATGACTCAAGTTGGCAAAACTCAAGCATAGAAAGTTATGCAATACTGAATGCATCTGTTTTAGCTTCAACATGGAGGGATTCTATGGCCAGTTTGACTTCGTTCTTGTGGAGTGTCCAAAAAGACCACAACGCAATGCCCTGCGACTCTCTTCAAGAGATGTCACAAACTCTCAACCTTTCCCGGTACGATATATACCGCATCAAGATGATGGCACTTGAGCACATCACTAATGATCTTTATTACCAAATTCCTCTCACAGATTCTCATTATCATATTATTCTCTCCCTGTTGAACATGGCCACGAACCTGACGTGCGTAGATTTCCCAGGAGAGAATCAGAGTGCTTTGAGTGGGAATGATATTCGTGGCGTTCTGAGGGTACTGGAGGACATTGTGCATACGTCTGTCACAGCTGAACGTAACGGGAATCTCATCAGAAAAGGTTTAGCCACACACAATGTAGCACTGATTCTGTCCATTTACAAAAACTTAATAGAACTTCACCCAGCACCGTTCAGAAGTGACGTCATCAGGGAATCTCTTGTACGAGTGATGCCAAGTATTGGTTACGGTGCATGCAGTCGGCAGAGTTTGTTAGAGACCCCAGTGTTAGTGCATCAGAGTGGCTTCGCTAGTTTTAAGTCCTCACACACAAACTTGCCTGTTGATTATTCCACAGAGTGTTCAGTTTCCAGCAGCTGCTTGAACACACCTGTCACGGTGGGCTTTGGCAACGAGCTGCTGCTTGACTTTCTCCAGTGGGAGTGTGATGCCGCAGATGAGAGCATGTGCAGTGGGGTGTGTCTCTCAACCTATCAGCTGGAAGTAGACATCATGTGGCAAGGGTTCCAATATTCTTCTCTCCACAAGACTCCCATCCTCCACATGTCCATTCTTAACCCCATTACTGGCATTCCTGTTGGTCCATTTAACTCTTCTGAGTTTATAATCACCTTTGTTCTCGTTTCAACTGACTCATCTTTGCTGGAATGTGTGATGTGGAATGACTCAAACATGTTGTGGGAAAATGATAACTGCCGAACTAATAGGGTATCACCGTCTACCGTTACATGTCAGTGTGCTGCGTTTGTGTCTGGTGTCCTTTCTGTCATAGAGAGGTGTCCCAGTGGCTCCTATGGAGAAAGATGCAATGAAAGTGAGTTTGCATGGGATCATGACGTATAATTTCTGATATGGCAGTAGTATCAGTTTTTTATTATTATTTTTTAGCCTGTCCTGGGAATCTATGGGGATCAGAGTGTCGGATGTCTTGTGCCTGTAACAACAGAGGCACGTGCTCTCCTGTGAACGGGTCATGTGACTGTGATCCAGGCTGGAGGAGCACAGACTGCGGTGAAGGTAAGTACAATTGGATGAGATAGTTGATAGTGCATTAACTAGCTAAGGCCTAATTTAGGGTGCATGCATTACCATGTCCCATGGCTGGTCAAGTTGACATGGTAGAAACCACGAGTCACGTTTACTAAGTAATTTGAAGCTTTTTAGCACTGACAATGACAAAATAGGAAGTTGACACAAAAGACTAAAGAAATCCACCAGAAATCAAACAAACCAAGCACATTTAACTAATAAGATCATTTACTTGTACTTTATCGCAAGCAAGTATCAGGACTGTTATAAAACAAAAGAAGCCTTCAAAAAGCAAGGCTTAAATGACTTACCTACTGTCAATAGGAATCTCAAATAGTATTTATATTGCCATAGGAACGTACCAGTATGGCATCACATAGTTCACTTGTTTCAGACTCATGCCACTAGTGTTTGATGTCAAACAATGTTGATATTGCCAAGCCCAAGATGTTTGGTCAACTCCAAATATTTGATTTGAAAGATAGCTTGCTATATTTATATTTTTAGTGCACTGCTCCTTCACACTCATCAAACTTGAAATAGTTTTATTTGATGATTACAAACATTATAATCAGATTTAATGTCAATGACCACATGACTCAAATTGCCATTGGATAATATAATCCATAAAAATGAATATACTTAAAGAATTGCAGACTAGTTGGTCATAAATTGTGTTTATGCAATATCTTCTATGCTACAATAATGTTACATCTTAGTTTACTACTACGTGCAAAAGAAATACTTTTCTATTTTCTCTTTTATGCTATACATTTTGTGTATTCTGTTCTATCAAACTGATCTTTCATTTGCTTTCCATTTTGAAAAAAAAAATTTCTTTTAGTATAATTAGTTAAAACACCCAAACATCCACAGTTGTTAAGATATATCACTTTTCTTTTGCAGCTTGCCACGATGGTTTCTTTGGCAAAGGGTGTGCTCAGAAGTGCCAATGTCAGAATGGTGGTCTGTGTGATCATGTTACTGGAAACTGTACCTGCCTATCAGGCTGGACTGGAGACTATTGCAATGTCTGTAAGTATGCAACTGGTTCAAATAGCTTCCTTATCTGAATGTAGCTTATGTGAAGGGAAAGGAGGAGGCTTGGGAAAATTAAACGTACCATAATTTTAAGATATTGTTATTAAAGTACTGACTGTATACACAATAGTTCTACCATTGTAGGCTAGAATTCTACGGCAAGGCACCTCTTTTATGGAATTCTACTAAAATGTTGCATAATAAGGAGATAAAATAAGTTAACTGCCCAGCAGATGCTCATTGCATATCTCTGTCTTCAACCAATTAATCATAAACAAAGTAGTTATTGCTAATAGTCATAATGTACTAGTATTTCTCTAGTGAATCTGGTAACGAGTCAGCTTGTTACAACCCACATGGATAAGAATGGAAAGTAGTTGCCTTTGAGCTGACTCCACCAGTTCATAGAGCACGTAATAGAATACTACTAAAGGTCAACTTCCATCTTTCAAAGGCAATCTGACGGTGCTGAATTACAACAAGTTAACTGATTCCCAGTGTCACAACATATTTTGTGATGTTGATGTTATGTAGCTTGCACAGATGGCTTCTATGGAGTTGGCTGTAACCAGATCTGTGCATGCAGTAACCAATCCCAGTGTGACCCAGTTACTGGATCTTGTTCCTGCCATGCTGGCTTCACCGGAGAGACCTGCCACGACACATGCGCAGATGGATTCTTCGGGAGCGGTTGTCTGAGTGTTTGTGATTGTGATCCACGGGGAATGCGGTCATGTGACAATATTGACGGGGAGTGTTTCTGCTTGAATAGTTGGGCCGGAAGGACCTGCCAGTACCAAGGTTACTTTAGAACTAACACAATATCATAGAAATGATATTCCAGGTGTCATGTATTGATATTCCAGGTGTCATGTATTTTAATTGATACATTTGATTGATTCACTTGTAAATCATAATAATATAATAATAATCTTGTATCTCATTAATACAAAATGCATATCTATTTAACAATACATTAATTCTTTTTTGCCAACTGTGTCCTAATTTTTTAGTCACCCAACCGACTACAACTCAACCTCCTACCACGGTAACTCCGACCAACTTTGAGCCATGGTGGGTGGTTGCCGGGATTCTGGGAGGGTTGATTGCTGCTGTCCTGGTGTTCATAATCACATTTATAATTTTCCTGGCCGTGAAGAACAGGAAAAAGAAGAGCAAGGTAAAGTTTCGAATTGTTGCCATATACAGTATCTACAATGCAGTTGTTATTGTTTTCACTATTACATAATAGGTTTCTCCAACGTCCTATGAATTGGGTCGAGTCTCCCTGTCATCATCAAGTGGCAGTTCTTCCTTGAGTGATTTGAACATAACCAGGACTGAATCATTTGATGTCCTAGTGCCTAAAGGTAACTCATTCACACCCACAAACACCTGTAATTCTATTCTCATACTTGCTATTTATGCATTCCATTCCCATAATTCGATTATTTGTAATTGCTAATATTAACACATTACTCTGACACAATGCTACACACATACTATTCAATCCCATTCCATTTACAAGCAAACAATTCCATTCCTATGTCAAAGTCAAATAAATGATGTAACCCTATCTATTTGACTAGAATTAAGTATAATTAAGTCAAACACTTCTGTCACATCATTATAGTAAATATTTTATTTATATTATTATTTTTTTATTTTTTTTTTTGTTGCAGGTAAGTCTTTGAAGGATATGTTCCCAAAGAATCATAATTCCGCGGGAAATATCCCAGACTTTGAAGAGCCATTAGAAGTAAACGGACAAGTTCGCTGGCAAATTATTCAGGTTGTTACAGAAGGCGACATAAGCATTGGTAGGGCAAACATTCCTGAAATTGAAGATGAAGACTCTGCTAGTAAGGAAACTACAGAAGGTGCGGCTACGAATGGCGGCAAGAAAGCAAAAGAGAAGGAGTCATCTGCTGACGCTAAACGGGACAAAAGTAACGAAGATGGCACAGCTTCAAGTCAAGGTCAAGAAGTAGTATACAAGAGAGGAGTGTACTTGTTTGAAGATGCTTCGTTGAGAGAACTCAGAAATGCATTTGTTGAAACTAAACAGCTGGACAATCAGAAAGGGACACACTTCCAATTCTTACGCTCTGACGTAGAAGGAGATAAGATTGAGATTGAAACAGAAGATGATATTTTGTTGAATCAAATAGAACACTCACTCACTTCACGGAGGACCATGTTCATAGAAATGGTAGATTCAGGTAAGCAGACATTGTGTTAGATCAACTGCCAATAACTAAATGAGGGGTAAGATAATAAGGAATATTGACTATTTTGACATAGATTTGGAATTAGTGCTCTGTCTTCAATCGCTTAAAAAAAATATTAAGTACCTGTAGGCAAACGTAGAGACAATGAATTATTTTTGCGTTATAACTTGTTATTTACTTTCATCTCCCAGCCTCATCTGCTGAAGACCTCTGCATCTGTGGCAAGTTTGCAGATTTGGTTTGTACCAACTGCAACAAGAGAGGCTACTGCAGTGCCCAATGTCAGGAGAAGGACTGGGCCCAGCACGCAAGCCACTGCCGAGAAATCAGCAGCAAGAAAGAAAGGAGGAAATCAAGGAGGATGTCTAAACCTAGGGATAGCTTAAGTTCTGCCAACAGAGGAAGCACGGAGAGATGTGTATGTGGCAAGGATGCGGAATACGAGTGTTCTTCTTGTCAGAGGCAAGGCTACTGTACGCAGGAGTGCCAGCTAGAAGACTGGAGCATTCACGAGTACTACTGCAGCAGGCCTGGAAGCAATAGAAGTAGTCGCAAAATGGCGTCGTCAACATCTCGTAGATCATTGACCTCTAGGTACGTGACATAATGCATAGAAAACGATCAATCATGGGCTGTGTCAGTGACCATTCCATGCAGTGTGGGATGACAACTAGATCCAAGCCAACTCAAAAGGCGTGACCTTGTTATCCTGTCACGAATAACGTGATAGGTATCGAATGGTGATGATGAAGCCTAAAAATTAGCACTGAAGTAATTTTTTCCCGTGATACCTATTAGCACTGAATGATGTGCTGCACCAAATATAGCTGGAATAGTATTACCTAATAATTACTTAATATTAAGTTAGGAGATCCTCCCACAAGTTTTTTTTTGCATATCAATTGAATTGTGTAATGGAATGCGGTTCTCTGGTCTGTTTGTGTTATGAAGATTATTCTTGGGGTCATCTAGACACCATGTGTCCTAGAAGTAGCTAGATATCACAGGGCATGGATAATTGAGTCTATAATAATACATCATACACATAATGTGTGTGTATATATATATATATAAATATAAATATATATATATTATATATATATATATATAAATATATATATATATTATATATATATCTACTAAGAGGTCCAAGTGAAGCATTAGGTTTTCGATGAAGCCTTCAAAGCGTGAAGTTTTTTTTATTGGATCAACATAATTGGAATAGTTAATGCACTTATATCAATGGACCATTTCATATTATGAAGTCATGCTGCAATTATATTACTGTCAGACACCATATGTCAGTAGCCATTGACAACGAGAATTCAATATTTACCGTGTAATGATAGTTGCTAAGTGCAAGTTTTGGATGGTCTTTGAGAGCAAGCTTAACTGAACAGCCCATTGAGGCTATTGTGAGTAGATGCTCATTTCTTGTAGTACAACATCAGGAAGACCCCAGTCCATTATTCCTTTGTTGTTCAGCAGTTGTTGACCTAACACTTGGTGTACTAACTGTTGTTGATGCTCTTTGTTTTGTTTTGCCTTGTTTTTCCAGGGAGAATCCTCTACCTACACTTGCAGAAGAATCAGACAATTCAAATGAAGTTTAAACATTGCACACTTTTTCTTTTTTTTTACAATTAGCATTTATTGTGTATTGTTTTTGTCAGCTCTTAAATAAAATTTAATGAAATCTGCTGCGTGTAGCTCGAGCTGGGAATGTAGAGGCTACTCAGTTGTCAGTCGGGGACATCCGTTTAGATTGGTCTATAAAAACTTCTCCGAGTTTGGATAACCTTATCCGTCCGCGGGAAACGCGCGGACTAAGTTGAGTCCGTTGAAAAGAGAAAAATGACTCGGGCCCATTTTGAGTACGTTAACTTGCTCCTGCGAGCGGCTTTAGTTTGTGCCCTCATGGCTTCGACTTCAGGCCAATTTGAGGAGGTTCTGAGGGAAGCTGAGAAGCAGAGTCTCTTAGATTACCACAATTATCAAAGGGCGTCCGTGCAAGCTTCTGACATGAGGAGGATGGTAAGAGGAAAGAGACTATAATAAGGCTGGCTGAAATTATTAAAACAACTTGGATTTTAGAAGGAATTGATAAGATAATATAGCTGTAGTATTGCACATGCTCATTAGAAATTAGCTCCCCATGATTAGTCACTTAATTAAGTTTAACACACACACACACAGAGCTGGAGTGTTGAACTGGAAAAGAATGCGCAAGATGAAGTTGATGGATGTTTCCTCAAAGCAGTGGAAGCCACCAATGCGTATTATAATAGATCACAGATATCATCATCCTCTGCCTTCATTGCCAATATTGTGACAAAATGGCTGTCTAGTACACAACAGGTAAGGTAGCTAGACTAGTGTTGCATGATAACTGCACAAAAGGCTAGAATTGCTGCATTTCTCCCTCAGCCTGTCAGGTGGCACCGGACTTTGCAGTTGGGCTGTGCGGTGAACTTTTGTGGGAGGCTGAGTCGAGATATGGACGTACCGGTGACCAACACTTATTTCATGGTCTGTAAATATTCGCCGAGTTACTTCAAATCAGCCGACAGCTCACTCTACAAGGAAGGAGTCTGCAGGACTTCCTCTTGTCCATCCGGTGCAAAGATGTGTGTAGCTTACAAAGGCAGAGTGAACTTGAACAGTCGATTGCATCCCTATTGCGGTAAGGTGGAGCTATCGTTAACACCTGCAGACTGTTAAGTGAGGTTTTTTATCAGCTACTGTTGCCATAGCAAACATAATATGCAAGTGTGATTTGGCTCCTTAACCTGTCCTCCATTTTATATTTGCTTGTGAATTAGCTGCAGAGGTTCTAGAAGGATGGTTGACAAACACAACAATCTCAGACATCAACTAAAAATGCATCAACTGACAAATAAGAACTAAGAATGAAAAACAAATGAGTGGTCATGCTATTTTGGAGAGTTGATTTGAAGTTTGTGGCTAGCTGCTCTAGTATTTGCACAGAAAGCTGTCTCTGTTTATGTTGTCAGCAAAAAATGCATGACAGCAAATTTTAAGCTTGGGCAAAGTTATTGACATAAGCAAAAATATGAGATGAATGCAAGCAGTGGAGAGGTAGCATAACAAGTGTATGAGAATTGTCATGGATTGTTGCAGCAACTGGTGGGTGGGAGGATATTGGGGTATGCTACTTTCCAAAGCTTGTTGGCATGTGAGAGCCTTAATTAACGAGACTTTCTATGGCCACTTGACCAATTCATTTAAAATATAAAAAATAATTTGGATTCATTTTTATTTGAAGTTGATGCAGCTGAACAGAGTTAGAGTATCTGGTAAAGTGGATAATTAGTGTTTGTTGTTCTGAGTGTTATACTTAATTTGCACGCTATCGGGCTCTGAGCATGCAGTTAATGAGAGTTCTTCAATGCACTGCACATGCATTGGCATGAGAATGTACAGGGAAAAAGAGGGCGGGGACACACGTAGTACTTCCTGGTTCTGGTGGAATGCAGTATAGGGAGGAGGAGGAGGGTGTGGTTCACAAGACTAATATAAACACATGCCATGCTTGCAGACTAACATAGTCACTTGCCCTACAGATTTTAATCTGTTTAATAATATCCATTTCCAAATTTCCTTGTTAAATATAATGATACAAACTGTTTATGTCATGTCTTGGTATTAGGATCTGATGAGGCCAACCCATCTGTTCCCATGGATGCAGATCAGCCAACCCCTTCTAGAAGTGAGTGTAATGGTGTTTCATTCCATTGTTTTTCTCTTAAACACTCAACTAACCATTCATTCAGCCTAACCAGTCGTGAGCGTCATTATTATCTTTGACATACTAATCATGGTTGTTTTTCTTGTTGGTACACGTTGAACAGGAGGTATTTGAAGTATGTAGTTAGTGCAATTCAACACCTATTGGATACCTCAACCATCTTCACTGTCTATGTTGTGTCAACTGAGTAATTAATAGTAGTCATTTATCACAACCTTTCCCAGGTATCTCATTACACCTTAATTAATACTTCTAATTGCAGGTCTCTATTACGTCACTTCCAGAATAGGAAGTGTAACTGGAGGAACTAAGATTGAAGTAGTAGGGAGAGGTAAGTCATGATGACTCAGCAGAAAATGTCAGTAGTCATATGTAAAATAAAATAATCGACTAACTAATGTTTTAGTAAGGGACCCACCCTGCACTTTACACCAGTCTGATAAGAAATAGATCTTAGATATAGTAATAGACAAATGGCTAGTTGAATTACGACAGTTTATATAATGAATCCACACCGTAGTGATAATATTGAAAGTGATAAAAGGACTTCTCTAGTTGTGGGATTGTAAGGTTATATCACAAAGTCTCACTAATGTCTCTGTACTTAGCGAAGGTTATGATGTATCAATTTAATACAAGATTTGAAGTGTGTGGTACATGGAGAATTTTCAACTAATGATACTTTGAATAGAAAATTACTATTATAATTGCATGGTACTTCTGGTACACAAGAACTTATTTTTTGCTATATTTAAACAAGAATATCCAACCATACAAGTTGCCCAGTCTCCTATAATCTTTATGTTTGCAGGTTTTAGTATCAACCAGTTTGAAGGAGGAAATATGGTTGTCTTGGTATCCCGATCAGGAAGTGCAAATATCACC
>WLWD01006068.1_pt1 | contig 144536 bp, 108 predicted proteins | sample 6712731 | NCBI WGS metagenome assembly WLWD01 (sample SAMN12718690, study PRJNA576275) | sponge metagenome | isolation source: marine sponge | host: Mycale hentscheli | place: New Zealand: South Island, Marlborough, Capsize Point | collected 2014-11-01
CCCCCCCCCCCCCCCCCCCCCCTCCCCCCACTCCACTCGGACGACTGACGCCCAATAGACCACAGATACTTTACCAAACCAATAGATCACAGATACTTTACCAAACCAGTAGATCACAGATACCAGTAGATCACAGATACTATACCAAACCAATAGATCACAGATACTTTACCAAACCAATAGATCACAGATACTTTACCAAACCAGTAGATCATAGATACTTTACCAAACCAATAGATCACAGATACTTTTCAAGATCAGATCACAAATACTGTACAAAATTTAATTACTGAATTTCATAAAACACCTGTGATCTTTGGTGTGGTAGTATTGTGATTAATCACCACACTTATTTACATGGCAGCAAACACCTCATTAATATAGGAAAGTAATCACAGTTACTCTACCAAACTAAACAGACAAACATTATAAAGATGCTTTAACATCAGAGATACAGCACTAAAAACTAGAGATTGTAAAAATTCACTGAAATAATATTTCACACAATGCTCTTCCAAAGCATGCTATGCATGTAAGCTGTGTTAGAAGTGTGAATTCTGGTGGTATAGCTACTAACCTGTGGTGTTTCTGACTGCCCAACTGGGTGCATTGCAAGGGGCCAAGCTATCGGAAGGTTATCCTTCCTTTCAGACTTTACGTGCAGTAAAACCAGGTGGCTGGTGCTTGCTTCTGGCAGCTCGAGCATCTAAAGTTTTCATGAAACTATTCAGACCTGTACATGATATGATAATAACAATAATAATAATAACAATAAAAGTAAGAAAAGTAAGGATAATTACTTATTAAACCATGTATTTCTAGGTAAACAACTTCTTTATGGTCTATTCCAAAACGTGTTCTAATTGAGGGCACGAAGTAACTGAGGAAATATTGTTTCTAAATATAGTAACAAAATTGATTGGTTGGCAATTAAATTTATTAACATGGGAGCATGTTTATTCATAGTATCTAAAATTAATCTCTGATGCATCAGCAGTATGAAAGAATAATGTCCAATAATGAAAATATATTTGATTAGCTTTTTAACATGAAAGCCTAAGCAGTAGGCTACATGAGGATGGCTACATTATTATACTATGAATATGTAGGTTTTGCCTCCTTTGGAGACAATGCAGGGGTCTAAGCTGATTGGGGCCAGAATTAATGGAGCCGCAAAGCTGCAGCTAAACAGAGAGTGAGTGTAAATGGATGACAGATAAGGTATATGTATAAACTATAGCAAAGTCAATTGAAAATTAATATTACACAGCTAGGTCATTAGATTCTAGCAGTGAAATAGGAAGTAGATCTGCAGGAGTGATCCTCAAATAATACATTACCTTTATTCTTATTGCTATACTTACTTGCTGATCTCCAAGGTAGTTTTTATGCTCAATAATTCCATTAGGATTATCAGGGTCATCTGACTCCTCTGTAGTGTATGCTATACTCAAGTATTTCCAATACTGCTCCCTTTCACTGTCATTTACTACCTCTGAACGTCTTTGAAACTTCTATCATTATTATTAAATGAATAATGGTAATCATAAAAATAAAATTCATATACTAACCCTTTACTAACATATAACGATATTCCACAAGTTAAATGTGGTGCGGTTGAATCATTTACTTCTGGTCACTCAAAAGCGGTTCGATATGAAATATCTGGTTGGACATTTTATTGAGTTTTATGAAATTATTGTAACAATGAAGAAATTATTGTGATTATTGGGTTTAGACAACAATTGCCTCCATTGCATTTACAGTATTTGCAGCACTTGCTCCCAGCCACTCTGCAACCACACCCACACTTGAGAGCACACTTGCCACATGTGCAGGGATCTGGCCAGCCTTCTGGTTCAGAGATCACAATCTCTCCTACTAAAAGTTTTCCCTTCTTTCAAATGCAGCTTCAGCATTCATAGTCATGGTGGCATTTCATCTTGGATCCACAGCTATAACTACCTGATAGTAGGGTCTGAAAATAGCTATGTTTCCTTGCATTGGTTGAGGTGCAGGCATTTCTTCTAAGTCCATGTTGAGGGCACTGCTATTGAATGCAACATGACTCAAGTCATCTAAAGATTCTAGGTCTGTTTTTGATTTGAGGCATTTGACAAATAATTTCTCTGCCATAAGCTTTCCGTTGGTTGTGAATAATCTTAAAGAAGAACTTCCTGGTTTCTGAACAGCATCGGTTTGGACGACGCAAACGTCGATATGTACGACGCCGGCCTCGGTTTGGAGGACGTAAACGTCGGTATCGAGGACGCAAACGTCGATATGGAGAACGCCTGCCTCGGTTTGGAAGACGCAAACGTCGGTATGGAGGACGCCGGCCTCGGTTTGGAGGACGCAAACGTCGATATGTACGATGCCGGCCTCGGTTTGGAGGACTATGTAGGACGCCGGCCTCGGTTTGGAGGACGCAAACGTCGGTATGGAGGACGCCGGCCTCGGTTTGGACGACGCAAACGTCGATATGTACGACGCCGGCCTCGGTTTGGATGATGTAAACGTCGTATCGAGGACGCAAACGTCGGTATGGAGGACGCCGACCTCGGTTAGGACGACGCAAACGTCGGTATCGAGGACGCAAACGTCGGTATGGAGGACGCAATCACCGGTATGGAAGATGCAAACGTCGATATAGTGGACGCCGCTTCAGAGGAGCCAGATATAGGTTTGGATGACGCTGACAATGGTTTGGTTAAAACATTTTATACATCAAGTAGTTTTTAGCGTTGTAAGATTTGGAAACATTTATGTATAATTGATATACTGCAGTAAAAAATGTGAAGTTTAAAACAACTTTTGATCAACACAGAGCAGTGCATGCCAGCTGAGCAGCTTTGCATAGACATTATATGGAGCAAAATGGGGTTAGCTTACAACCACATTTAAAAAATTCTCTGCTAGCCTTAGCTGCCTCTGGTAGACAAGTCCACTTTGGCTTCCATGAATGTTTGTCATTTTTTCATCCAAACCTCTTGGTGAAGGTACTTCTTGCAGTTTTTGAAGAATTTTACTCCATAATACTACATTGGTAAAGTGTCTGGTTATAAAAAAAAAAGGTAAATAATTCGAAGTTTGACATTTGTTATAACATGTATTACCTGAGTTGGTGGGATATTTTCAATTAATTTATTGAATCTCGAAAACTGACCTTGTTGCACATCATTGCTAAGTCCAGTGGTTTATCGTAAAGAGTACATGTGAACCTCTCCAAAAACTTGAGAATCTGTTGTCAGTGGTTGAAATGGCTCCCTAAAAATTTGAGCGAATGCTTGAGTTGCTGGTGAGTATACTTTCCATGTGACTTCTTAGCTTTACCATTGAACTGAGAAGTCCACTAAGGCATGAAAAAAGGATTATGCTCTTGATTTCCCTTTTCCCAATTATTGACAAATTGCATTGATGTAATGTCTATACTTTTTTCAATGCCAAATGCAACCCAAACATTTACATGTGGAGGTAGCATATCAAGCAAACCAGTGAGTGTATGGGGTGGTTATAAGGCACCTCGCAGCTGATGTTGAGTAATGCGAAGGACCAGCTCTATCTATTTATTTAGATTGAGCAGTACGATTAGCAACCACAGCTAGCTAGGCTAAGTACAAGCTAGAGTGACTACTGATAGATAAAATAGATAAACTATGCCTACTGTGAAGGCAAAGCTAAAGAGATAGATTAAGTCTAGATACTGAGCTTGCAGCAACTAGGTTTCAGATTCTTCAACAAAAATGGAAATGAAAGAAGACAGAGAAAAAAGAGTGATATATATCATTGGGTTTAGTGGGTGGTGCCTGCATACAGAACTCAGACTGTGAGGAGACTGGGCAGGGCCAAACAATCAATAGCTACACAAACAAACCATTGGATGACACGTTATCTTGCACACATAGAGTCCGGGTAGGCCTGGATAGTGAGAATTACAATAATGTCTGCGTCTACCGTGTGCACAAGAGTATTATGTGCTACTTGACACACTGCATCAAATGAAGCACAATTCTATCAACCTCTTGTGATCCTGAAGGCACTGGTCATTAAAATGATTTTGACATATCACAGATGACTGGTAATATGGAACCTGTATTTAAAAAATTGTATCTGTAATGTCATCCTGTTGTAGAGGGGAGCTGCAATTTTCCATGATCAGATAGATATTGCAGGAGACCCTTGGTGGTATTAATGTGAAAAAAAACTTCTTCCAGATTTCTGACCCTAAATGCTTGAAGTGATTAATTTGCTCATGATGATGTAGGTTTGTTTCCTCATTTCCTGAAACAAATTGCAATTCTAAATTTAAAATTAAATTCCTCTAAAATCAAGCTTGCTCAGGTCCAGCTCATTCAGAGTGGAAATGCTGAAGGATTTTCTGTAAGTTCTATAGTGCTACCAGAAGTTTAGACTCCCTAGTTGTTTTGCTCATGGACCTGATCAAGTGGCATGGAGGAAAAAACAATTTTGAGTCGCCCGCACGAACAGTACCAAATATTCCATTGACTCTGTCCAGGCCGGACCTGGACACCCTATCATGGACTTATCTGTGTATAGAACTAACCATGTGTGTTTGTGTTTGTGCATCACCCTTATGACTATGTGTACATTGTGACCTCATAATCACCTCATTTGCCCACCCACCATTATCATTGTGTATATATACCTCCCTCTGTCTTTTGTCTATTACTTCTTCTTTCCCTTTTCCTCATCTCACTGAGATTGTAAGTGTTTGAGTTGTTGAATGAATTATCAAAAGTGAACTGTTTGAAGTTTGGGAAGGGAGTCTGGTCCTTCGAGAAGAGATTTGCCTATTTGTGTATGTTGGAGTTCGCCCGACTAAACAATCGTAATTGCCATTTCACAAGCATACAGATGGTTCAGCCACAGCCAAGTCCTCATCATGACAGCTCTACCTCTTCAAGGCAGAGACTTTTTGATATTAGCAATCTGTTCACTGGTGCATCCATTTTATCTTCAAATCCTGTGAGAAAACTGTGCACTTTGCTAGGACACAAACGTCCAGAATGTGGTAGCCCGATTATAGTCCAGTCAATTTATGGATAAAAAATCTTAAAATAATTGTTACAAAATTTATTTTGATGGATTCTGTACTGTTCCAGATCACGTTCAACATACAAAAAATCTACCAAAATCTGACCAATACAAAGGTGTTATTTAGGTATTATCTGCTCACATATATGCTCATTAATATTCATGAGATGTTGCTTGCTGGCAATAACTTCAGTTTATTTCACTTTTACCTGAAATTGTTGGTACCATCAATCTTAGCTTATAACCTTTTTATTTAATACACAACAATATAGAATCCTTCAGTGAAAGTCAAATTAGTCATTCATAGTCATTAGCTATCTGTCTGACTGTTGTACATGTATGCATCTTATAGCTAACAGCCACAACAGACTGTATGACAGGGTAAACATAATGTCTATAACTACATCTCAGGCATCATTAGAAATAGTCATTTATTTTCCCCAATTTGTGACATCCACCTGCCACCTTCCTGTTCAACCCAGGCTATCAACTGGTAGTGGACTCTAATGCAGTTCAATTAGGTGTATCTTGCAGTACATGGAAGGCATTTCAATGTAACAAATGACTTAGCTAGAGCTTAGCTTAAGATACCTTCTATGAGCATGTTGTAGCGCAAAGATGCTAATGGTTCTGTGTCCTTTTGACCAAACGGAAATGACCATTGCTTTTCTGCCCAGGCTTTCAATGGTAGCTTCTGATTGGTGTAGTGTAATAAACTCCTTTGAATATGGCGATAATATTTGATCATTTTTGACAAGAATTTGGAATGTTGCCTTCTTACCAACTCAACATCAAAATTCTTGAGGTTGTGTCACAACCTGTGGAGGCATGAATAAAGATCAGTTGGAAAACATAAATCATCAGGTACTTGTACTTTTGTATCTTTACCCTTAGTATCTGAGCATATAAAGACTGTTGTAGTGTGGATTGGTATGTGCAGTAATAAAAATGTCGTCAACATTGCCAGTTGCAAATAGCAATGTTGTGTCTTTAACATTGATATCTTCTAGCACTTTTGAAGCCACAAATCCAGTAGTGTATCCAAGGGCAGGCCTAGCAGGGCAACGCTCTGCCAAAACTTTGAGGTGCCTGCCTAATTTTTAAGAGTAGTTGGGTAAAGGATCATAATTGCAATGCTCCCAGTGAACTTTGTACTCTAAATCCATTGGTGTTTGCTGGAAAACAGACAATAGCTAGTGTACAATTAACTAGCGAAGCCAGATACCCCTGTAATTGTTAATGCTTGACTATTACTCAAAAGAGAAAGCAGATGACTCTTTATGATTGTCAATGTAAAAGGAGAAAAAAGGATGAAGATGTAGTTGTAACATTTCTTGAGGAAGATGATGGTGATCCATTAAGGTATTCTGACAATGACTCTTCTGATTGCAGTGATTTTCCTGATGAAGAGGATGCTAAATCCATTCTTACTGTAATTACCCTTGTACTGTACCAGGATATCTCCAGAACAGTAAGCATCAAGACAATACAATAGATATTGACAAACCTGCAGGATCGAGTATTGTTTCTTGGTAACAACATTCTCTGCAAGGAAGAATTTCACGTCGGTTAGAAGAAGGGCATACAAACTACTGAAAAAGAAAGAAAGAATACTCTGTCATGGATGAATGTATGCTTAAAGGAGAAGTATTAATAAAAACTAATGAACCATTCCCTCTAATACTACAACCTCTGGGCGCCATCCACTAGGCAAATAGCTTGTGATTATATTTTTGTAATGCTTCTCAAGTCATTTTGTAGCATAGCTTTTGTGCCCTTTGCCGTGAGGGGTCACTATTTCCTCAAGGCCACCCTGTTGTTGATAACATTCCAAAAGAAAGATCGTTCAAATTTAACAACCTAGCCAGAGAGTGATTGCAGTGGATTAGTTGATCTATCAGCCAAGTAGGTTGGCAGATTTTAATTTTGCCATCTAGCAGCTACGTTCTGTCCAATTTAACTGCCGAACTCTGGTATCTGCTTCTTCAGCAAGCACCATATTTGCGGTTGGAAATTTACTCTCTGCTGCTTGTGGTTACTGTATAAGCTTCATTTTCAACTTCTCCCAGCAAGCAGCCAGCCAAAATAACCTTCTGCTGCCCTCATCATATGCTACTGGCAGCACATTTAAAGAAAGAGAAAACGTCTTTAAATGTGCTGCCAGTATCATGTCAAGTGGGCAGCAGAAGATTATTTTGGCTGGCTGCTTTCAGGGAGAAACTATAAATGAAGCTTATACAGTAACCTCCATCAGCAAAGAGTCAATTTCCAACCTCAAATCTGATGCTGAAGAAGCAGATACCAGAGTTTGGCTCCATGCACTCAAGAGTGGAGGTATCAGGAAGTTAATCTGTTCTCCAGACACTGATGTCTTTCATATTGGTTTACCTCTTGTTGACTCTACAATGAAGGTGATTACACAACTCCATGCAATATAGATACCTTCATATGAATCGGTTGCCTGATGCTCTTACTTGTGATCCAGACTTACATGCAATTCCACTTTGAAGCTATACCAAAATGTGCGCAGTCACTATTTTGTTTGTACAGGGAGTGACTTACCTCTAATTTTTCAGGATTAGGCAAAGCAACATATATAGGATGGCCTATACTACCAATACATTACTTTAACAATGAGCAATTTCCTGGACCTCTTGTCCACACTTCACGGGACACAAAAGAAAAGCGGTTTCTGGCCTTTCTTTGACTTGTTGTTACGGCTTACTACAGTAAACATTGACCTTGTTTTCGTTTTGAGTCCACAACAGAGTGGCTCGAATGTATACTATTTGAGAATTGAGGATGAATTACCACCATCTGTTGAAACACAGTGTATCTACTCTAGAGTGTAAATAAAAAATGATGATTAAAACCTCTCATTCTACAGAACTAAAATTATATTTCTATCTTTCTACTGTACAAAACTACAATAATTCACTACGTATTCTTTTGTTCATTTTGAGTTTAAAAAGGATCTTTAACCAAACCGTCGGAATCCTCTGAAGCGGCGTCCTCCAAAGCTTCGGCGTCTTCTGAAACTTCGGCGTCTTCTGAAACTTCGGCGTCTTCCAAAGCTTCGGCGTCTTCTGAAACTTCGGCGTCTTCCGTACCTACGTCGTCTTCTAAATTGACGTCGACGCCTTCCTCGGAACCTGCGTCGTCGTCTGTATCTTCGACTTCTCCGCCTTGAACGTCTAGCACTTCTTCTACCTCTGTTTCGTCTACGTCTGCTCACACGTCTGCGTCTTCTCCTACTTCGTCTTGTACGCCTTCTCACACGCCTGCGTCGTCGTCTGTACCTTCGACTTCTCCGCCTTGAACGTCTAACACTTCTTCTACCTCTGTTTCGTCTACGTCTGCTCACACGTCTGCGTCTTCTCCTACTTCGTCTTGTACGCCTTCTCACACGCCTGCGTCGTCGTCTGTACCTTCGACTTCTCCGCCTTGAACGTCTAACACTTCTTCTACCTCTGTATCGTCTACGTCTGCTCACACGTCTGCGTCTTCTCCTACTTCGTCTTGTACGCCTTCTCACACGCCTGCGTCGTCGTCTGTACCTTCGACTTCTCCGCCTTGAACGTCTAACACTTCTTCTACCTCTGTTTCGTCTACGTCTGCTCACACGTCTGCGCCTTCTCCTACTTCGTCTTGTACGCCTTCTCACACGCCTGCGTCGTCGTCTGTACCTTCGACTTCTCCGCCTTGAACGTCTAACACTTCTTCTACCTCTGTTTCGTCTACGTCTGCTCACACGTCTGCGCCTTCTCCTACTTCGTCTTGTACGCCTTCTCACACGCCTGCGTCGTCGTCTGTACCTTCGACTTCTCCGCCTTGAACGTCTAACACTTCTTCTACCTCTGTATCGTCTACGTCTGCTCACACGTCTGCGCCTTCTCCTACTTCGTCTTGTACGCCTTCTCACACGCCTGCGTCGTCGTCTGTACCTTCGACTTCTCCGCCTTGAACGTCTAACACTTCTTCTACCTCTGTTTCGTCTACGTCTGCTCACACGTCTGCGTCTTCTCCTACTTCGTCTTGTACGCCTTCTCACACGCCTGCGTCGTCGTCTGTACCTTCGACTTCTCCGCCTTGAACGTCTAACACTTCTTCTACCTCTGTATCGTCTACGTCTGCTCACACGTCTGCGTCTTCTCCTACTTCGTCTTGTACGCCTTCTCACACGCCTGCGTCGTCGTCTGTACCTTCGACTTCTCCGCCTTGAACGTCTAACACTTCTTCTACCTCTGTTTCGTCTACGTCTGCTCACACGTCTGCGCCTTCTCCTACTTCGTCTTGTACGCCTTCTCACACGCCTGCGTCGTCGTCTGTACCTTCGACTGCTCCGCCTTGAACGTCTAACACTTCTTCTACCTCTGTTTCGTCTACGTCTGCTCACACGTCTGCGCCTCCTCCTACTTCGTCTTGTACGCCTTCTCACACGCCTACGTCTTCTCCTACGCCTTTGCCGTCTTCTCCTGTTCATTCGACTACGCCTTCTCCTGTTCCTTCGACGACGCCTTCTCCTGTTCATTCGACGACGCCTTCTGTTCATTCGACCACGTCTTCTCCTGTTCCTTCGATCACGCCTTCTCCTGTTCATTTGACGACGGTTGTCTCTCCTTCCTCCCCTACCTCCTCCACCAAACAAGTCTCGACCCCTCCCTATTAAATCTCTTACACCTCCAATTGTATCAAGCACATCTCGTCCTCTATTTATAATTTCCCTGCCGTTATCAATATGTTCACCAATTCTGTCCCAGAAGTTTCTTCTCCCTCCTCCTCCATTAGAGCCTCCACCATCTCCCTCATCAGGACTTTCACCACCTTCTGTTCCCTCACCTCCTTCTGTTCCCTCACCTCCTTCTGTTCCCTCACCTCCTTCTGTTCCCTCACCTCCTTCTGTTCCCTCATTTCCTTCAGTAGGTGATTCATTTCCTTCAGTAGGTGATTCATTTCCTTCAGGAGGAGTTTCACCACCACCATCAACTGGATTGTCACCTCCTTCATCGCCTTCGTCCTGCTCCAATTCTACAACTTCACCTTCGTATGTTCTTCCACCAACATTCAGTGGTAAATCATTATATTCAGCATGATTATCTTGCAGTGAGCCTTCTAAGTCTAAATCCTTCTCCTCCTCTTGTAAGAGAGCATCCTGCTCACTTTCGAGATCGTCCAATTTGGAATTAAAGGTGACAATGTCATCCGGATCTGCTGGGACACACCATCCCAGTTGTAAAATGATACAGGTCAGAACTATGGCACATTTAAGTTTGGCCATAGCTGTTCTTTAAGAGAAACAACCGTTGCTCTTTATTTATAGCTAGTTTGTACCAATATACTTTAGTATGGCTCAGTTTGAAGTCACTAGCAGATGGTAACTTATCTTTCCTTTGTTTGCTTTTAAGTAAGACTACAAGGAAAATTATTTTAACACATGAAATAATCGTTGTTCATAAACATGCCAGTAGGATTAGACAGTTTACTTGTAACTGTATACTCGACTGACGGATTGTTGCAAGTTAACTATCCAGCTCAGTAAAGCTACTCTATCCTGTATCACAATTACAAAGAATGCTCAATTGAATAATGAAACAATCTTGCACTAAATAAATTAGAAGCAGGAACCTTATTCAAATGGAGAATTATACATTTACTTTTAACTCACTGTAAATTTAATTACAAAAATGCTAGAGGTACTATTTAATTTTCTACTACTTTTGTGTAGAGATTATTCCAAAATATCTAACTCCAAGACTAATGAAAATACCAAAACCTGGATATGCAGTAATACATATTGAGTCCTGTTGTTGCTGGAAACAACAACACTTCTATATTCAATACTTAAGGACATCAACATGGATTGAACTGAAAATATTTGCACTCTGTTTTAGACACCATACTTTTCATCATTTTTGGCTGTAATCTGATTAAAAGTTGGTATGAATTAATTAGATATATAGGCTTAATGGAAGTGTGAAAATATTACAAAAGTGGTCTTAAAGTTTTATTATAGGTTCAGTTTTAAAACCAATAATGTCAACAGCTACCTACTATTTAATGACATGCAAGATGTCTTTATTACTTGAAACAGTATTCTGTGCATGCTTTAACTATAATAATTAATAAAAGAAGTCTGATCAGCTAGCTATATAATTACATAATATTTATTATATGAGTGAAGTGTAGTATGCCAAGATATTCCACAAGCATGAGATGAGGTGAGTTACAGCCTGAGAGTAAAATATCCCAATCTGCACAATGTTATTTTTAAGTACGTGATTCCTTGAGATACACACAGGTGTTATCACACATTGTATTGGGCATGCTCATTATCCTCAGTATACTCAGCAACAGCCTAATGTGCTGGTCCCCCCCCCCCCCCCCACCCCACTTGACTACCTTTGTTGACGGGAAGTGTCCAACAAGGTCAAAGCAGCTGTTGGGGGTTTGGGACATAAGCCAACTTTATAGGCTGGGTTCCCAGTACAAACATTTGCATAAAGATATCTAGCATAGAATGAACCACTCATTACACTTGGTAGAGGTGATGTAGCAAGATATTTCACTGTCAGGCTTTATTTTCACTCGGATTTGGTTCATGAAATTAAATTAGCCTGCTTGTGAAATAATTCATAATATTATCACACTGACTCATGTATTCATGCTAGATACCTTCACCACTTATTACTCTCAGTCAGAGTAATATGGCAAGATATTTCACACTCAGGCTATATTTTCATTCAACTCTTGCTCATCAAAATTCATTAGCCTGTTCATAATGTAATTTGCCATATTACACTGAGTCATATATATAAAGTATTATATATCATATCTAATGAGTGGGAGAAGTGGGTTTATTCTATGTTTGATTATCATCACTGCAGTAGTTTGCCCTAGGAATGGTAACTCAGCTTGTTAAGTTGGCTGTAAGACCTTGAGTGTTAGTTCATAGAGACTCACACTGCCCAGCTTATATTTTAGCAGCTGCTTTTACCTAATTGATTTTGTGGGGAGGGGGGAGGGGGTTATGAGCTTGTGTAATTCACCATGTGATAACACCATGTGGTATCATGAGCATGGGCATTTCAATCATTGATGTACTCGGAAACTTAAAACACATGCCCCAAAATATTTCCCCCTTTCCGAGTTCCTTAGCAACCACTGATAAGAAATCTTAATTTAACTATAGTTCTATATATAGAACCCAACACCGAGGGAGCAAGTGGGAGGGGGGGAATATTTCATATGTCATGAACCTAAACATTCTATTGTGAAGATATCTAGCATTGAATTACATATATTATATTTATATGTAATATGTTCAGTGTTGAGGAGTGACCTAATCCCCTGAATGGGAGAGAACATGGTGGGGTGATGAACGTTGAATTATCCATTTTGTGGCAGAATTGTATATTTTTCTCCAGGTATCTACTGGTGCTCGAGCCAACAATAACTGCTCAATGGTGCCTGTGATTAGCCTGATACAGACAGAAAACATAGCTATAAACTGACAAGCATAAAGACCCTAGCTTATTTTGAATCAGAATTATTGTGCTGGCCAGTAGCTATCTATATCCTTTAGTTTCACTGAGTATATATATTCACAGTTTACTAGAAGTCTCTTTAAAATCATTTCCGTATAGCATAACAAACAAGGAAAGATGAAGTAGCCATCTGGTACGGACGACTGTTATGTTTATAGTAGCAAACAGCATATATAATTATTCTCTTTTTTTCTTTCATTTCTGTTCATTCTGTTCAATGTGAACTCAGAATGACAAAGTTAATCTTGGCCCTGACTTTGGTCTGGGTATATCTGCAAATTACTAGTGGTGATCCACAATCAGTGGTTTCAGGTGCTCTCAATCCAGATAATGCAAAAGAAAATAGACTCAATGATGACAACAACCAGAAAGTTTTGATAAGTGACGATAATGATGATGACAGTGATCAGAATAATGATGAAGACAATGCATCACAACAAAAATTTCTTTCCCCTTGCCCCTATGAACGGCGCAGACAAGAAAGAGAAAGACAGAGAAATCAAGACCGTAATAATGAACTAGAGGGAGGAAATACTGGAAACAGACGTCAAGGAGGACGATACACTAGGAGGTTTCAGGGAGGGAGAGGAAGATATTCGAGAGGACGTAGAAATAGAAGATCTATGAGGAGACGTGGAGGAAGACGATATTCTAGAAGATATTCGAGAGGACGTAGAAATAGAAGATCTATGAGGAGACGTAGAGGAAGACGATACTCTAGAAGATATTCGAGAGGACGTAGAAATAGAAGATCTATGAGGAGACGTAGAGGAAGACGATACTCTAGAAGATATTCGAGAGGACGTAGAAATAAAAGATCTATGAGGAGACGTAGAGGAAGACGATACTCTAGAAGATATTCGAGAGGACGTAAAAATAGAAGATCTATGAGGAGACGTAGAGGAAGACGATACTCTAGAAGATATTCGAGAGGACGTAGAAATAGAAGATCTATGAGGAGACGTAGAGGAAGACGATACTCTAGAAGATATTCGAGAGGACGTAGAAATAGAAGATCTATGAGGAGACGTAGAGGAAGACGATATTCTAGAAGATATTCCAGAGGACGTAGAAATAGAAGATCTATGAGGAGACGTGGAGGAAGACGATACTCTAGAAGATATTCGAGAGGACGTAGAAATAGAAGATCTATGAGGAGACGTGGAGGAAGACGATACTCTAGAAGATATTCGAGAGGACGTAAAAATAGAAGATCTATGAGGAGACGTGGAGGAAGACGATATTCTAGAAGATATTCCAGAGGACGTAGAAATAGAAGATCTATGAGGAGACGTAGAGGAAGACGATATTCTAGAAGATATTCCAGAGGACGTCGCAATAAAGATCTATGAGGCGACGTACGGCGAGCGCCGATACGCTAGAAGATATTCGAGAGACGTAGAAATAGAAGATCTATGAGGAGACGTAGAGGAAGACGATACTCTAGAAGATATTCGAGAGGACGTAGAAATAAAAGATCTATGAGGAGACGTAGAGGAAGACGATACTCTAGAAGATATTCGAGAGGACGTAGAAATAGAAGATCTATGAGGAGACGTAGAGGAAGACGATACTCTAGAAGATATTCCAGAGGACGTAGAAATAGAAGATCTATGAGGAGACGTGGAGGAAGACGATACTCTAGAAGATATTCCAGAGGACGTAGAAATAGAAGATCTATGAGGAGACGTGGAGGAAGACGATATTCTAGACGATATTCGAGAGGACGAGGGGGAAGACGATATTCTAGAAGATATTCGAGAGGACGAGGGGGAAGACGATATTCTAGAAGATATTTGAGAGGACGAGGAAGATATTCAAGGAGCAGAGGAAGACGTATGTCAAGACGCCAAATAAGACATGGAGGAAGCACAAAAAGTCAACGTAGATTCGATATTCACAGTGTAGGGTGACATAGAAGTGGATACTACAATAGCCAAAATGACGAAGATAGTTTCGGAAGTGACTATTGAAACTAAGAGTTATTTTCTTAAGTTCTAGCATAGTGATAGCTATTTCTTTTTGTTTTTATTTTGTTACTAAGTTTGAAAAAATTTGTTGAGAATTTTAGCTTACTGTAGCAAACTGTTCAGTGAAAGAAAATGGGAAAATGCAACCATTGTTCCTATATAAACACATTACAGGCTCAAAATATATATATCTATGACAATTTTTCTGCAATAAGTAGATAGCAAATATCTGACACATTATATCACACTGACTTTGCAACATAAAAACTGGACCACCAGTATGAAAGAAAACAACCGGTACAGTATAATTATATGGATATATATGTGTGTATGCGTTCATATTATACAGTGGAACCTCTCTACAAAGGGACTCTGAAAAGCAGATGACTTTACAAATAACCTCTGTAAACAGCCAAGCTTTCTACAAGGGCCAAAAATGGCTGACCTTGGTAGATAGTGTGAGGGAACCGGGTCAGTCAGGGTTAACTGAAGGCCACAGGATCGAAGCTATTCAGGGTTAACTGAATACTTGCGAGTAGGCTACCACCAGAGTTGCTGGGGCTGCCCAATCACCTGGAGGGTTAACTCTTAAGGTGTATAAAGAGTTTAATCTTTAAACAAGGCAGAAAATACAACAACTGAAGATGGCAAATTTTCTGTAGCTACTTTAAGTTCCGTAAAAAAAAAAAAAAAAGCTCTAATCTGCACATCATAACAACACTATATACTTGCGTCACTGTCTGAAAGTCACTTGTTATTCTGATAGCCAGAATTAGATATTACAGAAACTTTTACAACTCGGGAGAAATTGAGGTAGTAAGTAATCAATGCACAGTGGAACCTCTAAATAACGGACACTTCAGGAACAACCAGATTTTTCCACAATACAGAGGTGTGCTGTACATAGAGGTTCTTATTTTAGTTATGGTTGGTAAGTCCCATTAGTGCTTTTACTATTGTCCATTACAGAGAGATGATTGTTATATGGAATGTCTGTTAAGAGAGGTTTCACTGTATTGGAGCTAGGTCCAATTGTTTATGTTGTATGCACTTCTAAACTTAACTCCTTCTGAAATGAAAGCTAGAAAATTCACTTCAGGTAACATTAATCGTACAGCAATACTGTAGTTCCTTGTAACCTAACTAGGCAGGCTCACTCGCCATTTATGCTCAAGCACACCCTTAATAATAATAATAGAGTACTTACAAAATTCTGCTGTAAATAACACATTTTGTCATATGTACACAAAATAAGCAGCATAATGTACATTCAATAATAAAAATATTATGATTGAAAGATAAATAATTGACAAAAATTATTATATTTATTATTTTTGGCCTCAAAGTCCAATCCAATAGCTACGACCTCGAGGATTGTGAATCTCCGACACTATGGGCTGAGTCACACACCACTCATACCACACCTTCTTTTCATCTCTCAATCTCCAAATATTGAACACCATGGAGCATCCAGCCTCTAGGAAGACGGGAGTCTACCAAATACAATGAGAAGATTCAGTAACATTTTCAGATGCTCCAGCACATTTGTAATAAATTTAAGCTACTAATAATTAATAGTGTATCTCCCACTGCCAGTAGTATGGTGAAATACCCACACAAACCTTATAAACGCATTGTTTACATACTGTGTTAGTTCAATTTGATTTTTATGAACATATATAGTAACATAACATTATTTTGAAAAAAAAAAAAAAGGTGAACAAAATGTTTTGCATCCATGAATACAAAACATGTTCATTTTATTTTCAAAATGGCGATTATGCTACAATATCAAACTTTATTAGGTACTGAACAGAGCCTGATAACTGTTGCCACATAGAAAATGCATTAAAGTAAACAGGATGTGGCTTAGGGCAATATTTTTCCATATCACCTGTGTTCATAGTTATTACGTTGGGTTATTACGTCCCCCTAGGTAAATTTCTTGTTACCAAGGTATTGCCATGAGCAGTACCTAATAAATTTATTATCCATTGGATACCCGGATATCCACTCGTCTGATTTGCAGTATTTACGCGAGTGCAGCGAGGGCACGCGCGAAATACTAAGCAACCGGAAGTGTATTCTCCTGTATCAAATGAATAATATATATGTATTGACTGATATTGTTTGAGAGAAATTCTGTAATTAGGATCAAACCTAAACAGCATACAGTAAGCAAATAATATTAGGAGGATGAATAGCTGGAAAGTCAGAGGAAAAAACAAACAAAAAACAACAACAACTCCTTGTCCTGTTCTCATTCCTCCCTCCTCCACATTCAATAGAACCATGTGCGCATATTACCCACGTAACTATCAACTACTATCCTTTCACAGTTCCTGCTGCCACTGTTCTGTTGAGAAACACCAAGGGGTCAAAGGGACACTAATAGAAGTAGCATGAAGTTGAAGATTACTGGATTTAAAATTTTTTTATTTAGAAATGTATTCTAATTAAGGTTCAGCTGTGCACATGTGCAAGAGGGTTACAGTACTTCGTTTGTCTGTCACTCTGTCACACAATAAAAAGCTGTGCTTGATTTAACCCTACATACAGTGCTATTACCGCAGGGCTAGACATCCTTATTTAATAGAGCAATAATAGTTCTCAAACCTCACAACGTTTATAATAGTATAGAAATTATTTTCAACACCTAATATGTATTATAGCAACTCATTAGGATTATCAGTGAATAATATCTGAACTTACTCTAATAGGAAAGAAGATAGGAAACCAACTGATCATGCCATCAGAATGAGTGAGAGGATGAATGCCTGCAGAAGTTAGACATGCATGAAAAAAAAAAAAAAAAAAAAAAAAAAAAAAAAAAAAAAAAAAAAAAAAAAAAAAAAAAAAAAAAAAAAAAAAAAAAAAAAAAAAAAAAAAAGAAAAAGAAAAAAAAAGAAAAGAAAAGAAAAAAAAAAAGAAAAAGAAAAAAAAAGAAGCTAAATAGGATCATGACCCATAGAATCATGTATTTTTAGACAAAGAAGGTACTGGAAAGATTCACTACATTGATACTCACTAACTCGAAGCTTCATGGCTCCAAACCATTAGATTGTTAAAGAAACCTCTGGTTTTAAATAACCCTTGCTCTCTCGTTAATGTGGCTACCAGTAGAGCAACCAAAAGGTGATAAACTCTACTCTTAAACCAATTAACTGGTGGCGATACTAATGGAGAAGAAGTGAGTCACTCATTCACAATGTTTACATGGAGAGTTGAGCTGACAATCAACCAGCAATGCAAGTGTAAACACCTATAGAAGGCTCAAAATACGGCAAAGCAGACCCAGAAGAAGATGCTGGAAATGATAGTCAATACTAAGAAAATATAATCCAGAAATACCCCCAGTGACTATGTAGGATAGAAAGAATGAAGGTGCTCATTATTTAGGTTACCACTCAATTGTATTTAGTAAATGGCTTTCCAATTTAAATACTAATTATATGTCCATGATGAATTTAACAGGTTGGATACTATTTAGTGGATAAAAATCAGCATATTAATACAATTTCAAATTATACTGATATTCATAATTTTGGTGTCATCACTACGGCAACATGCTATTTTACATACTGTGATAACATACTCATGTGAAAATCTCCGTAGAGGACCGAGTCGAAATATCCAGAGAAGCCGTGGACCATGGCCGACTCTGTAGCCTGGAACTCTAGTGACATGAAGCGATCATTGCAGATAGGGGAATCTGAAACACCAAACAAACACACATACGTATACACAAAGAAATGTAAAAATCAGCTGTGCACAAATCGTACTTATAAATAAATTAAAAAACTTTCCCACAGATACAATTTCAATCGTTCAGCAGCGAACCAATCAAGATATTAAAGATAACTAGTGACGTGCTTGAGCACATATGTGACCGTCTACGGGAAAATCGGGCACAACGCGGCGTGCGCAAATATCGAGAAAAGATCGATCGATTTCTTAAAAATGTATTGTTTCAAGTGGATGGAAGGGAACGGTTAGGTCTATTATAGTGGGAACGACTTAAGCTACGACGATAAAACTTGGAGAGCTCAATATATGGACGGCGACAACTCCGTAAGTGCCAAAAAATTTTCTCTCGAAAGGTGCCGCGTTGTGCCTGGTTTTCCTATAGACGGTCACATATGGTGAGCGAGCTGGTCTGACTGAAATTTAAATATGAATGCTAGCTGCTAATGATTATTGTTAAATATTTTGTTTAGTTTATTGGTAACACACAAAACTTTTATACACACTTGTTCACTGGATATACCAGCTCAAGACTTGGTGTTGTATTCTCTTTGTGACTTGACTATTGGACTAAAGGATTTTCAAGGGGTAAGCAATCAAATTTCCAAGGCTGATACGGGTAAGGATCGATAAACTAACGGTTTTAGTTTGAGCTAGTTTCCAAAGTACGCTCCATTCAAAATGCTCTATTGTACCAGGGCTCTAGTAGATATAGCATTCCATTGTATTCTCTTAGTGACTTGACTATTGGACTTTGGATTTTCAAGTATGAACAAAGCTGTTACGTAAGGCGTATAGGTATGACAAACAGCGCATCAACGAAGTTAACTTACCCACTGCCGCTAAAAAAATTAATGAACTCGGCTAACTTTGGAAAACCTAACTGCGAACGTCTCTCCCAATCTGTGTCCGTAGCTCTTCACCGTTTTTTTCTTCCTTTCTGTCCTAGCATTATTTCAAAATATGTTGTCCAGAATTTCTTGCACCCACGCTAATGTTTATGTTTTGGAGTAGCCTCCGGGGGTGGACATGCATTGACCTCTTTGAACTTGCCATATATATATATATATACACACACAAAAATCACAAATGAGACCCGTTAGTTTAATGTGTGCGTGTATTTGCAAAATAACAATTAGATGCACTAACACCAGCTCGTCTCGTGTAACTATACCACAGCCACACCAGTAGTACTGCAGCTATGGCTATGTATGTATCTAATTAACTAGGTTAGTACAATGTATCAGTCGCTTACTCTGCACGAGTTAGCTGACATGGGGTGAAGTACTTTGAAAAGCATTTGGGTACTTTATGAGAGTAGAAATACCTTCGCGTTCATGACGGGTACTTGTGCAAGTATGAGTACTGTGGTTTTGTACTTAAGTACCAACTGAAGTACACACGCATGTGTACTGTGCTAATGCATTATGCAACTCATTGGTTTTGGAAGTGACATAAAGGAGAGAATAATATCTGTAGTCAAGCAGCTCATATTTTGTTTTTGTCAAATAAACACACTTTGTCACCCACTGCCTTTCTGTTCAATCACACACACACACACACGCGTGTATTATATGCAGGGTAATTTTTAGAACCAAACTAAATAGAGGTCAAACCAAAATTTTCAGGGGGGAGGAGGGGATGTTTCACATTTTCAAATAATAGATAAAAATTTAGTACCAAATGTCATCATGAAGATCATAATAAATTTCAGGGGGGGGGGAGGGGGGGGAATGCCCCTTGAAAAGTCCTAAACAATCCCTGTATGTAGTAAGGGTGTAAGTAAACTGTAATTGCCTTCCTTATGTTCCAGCTGCTCACCATGGTTGGGGTGGCTGTATTTGAAGCAAGCCTGAGGCTCCGACAAGACATACGTGTTATGAAGTCTCACTATATACGGTGTCTCAAAATTAGCATTAGGGTAAGCCTTCTCTTTGTCCTTCAGCAGGGAGACCTCGTTGTGGAGCTTGGCAGAGCTTAGAGGAGCCAAGAATGAGGTGTAGGAGGAGGGAATACTTACACCGTCGTCTACAATTAGACAAACACAACAGGAAGAACAGACAGTTGAGTTTCTTCAGATAATATTACAGGATACCAACTTCCTACAACATTTGTTACGCAAGTCCTAAGAACGTCATATCAGGTTTCAGTCTAAATTAAGCAATGAACTTTTGAACTTCAACTTAGCACCTCGTCAAGTTTACTCATACATATGTAAGCTGTATTTATATGGTCTATAAGTTGAGAAGATGTTCTTACTGCACCTTTGAGAAATCTCTGAACTCCATCTAGACATTCTGGAGATAATTCATTGTCACCAAATGACCCCAGCAACTCACTCACCAAGATGTCTGCCTGAATCACAAATAGAATGGACAATTCATGATGATACTACCAACAACAATAACAACAACAAACAAACAAACAAGTTGTCATAGATCCATGTTATGATGCTCACCCTTTCAGGCGCCTTCCATTCTCTCATGTCACTTGACACAACTGTGACAGAATCTCCCCACTCCTCAATCTGACGATTTAATAAACTAAAAATAAAGAAGAAAAACATTGATATCAATAAGAAATTAAATCATGTACACACACACTCACACATCCACACCCAATGACCCACACACACACACACACTCACACATCCACACCCAATGACCCACACACACCTACTCATCCACACCCAATGACCCACACACGCACACACCTACTCATCCACACCCAATGACCCACACACGCACACACACACACACACCTACTCATCCACACCCAATGACCCACACACGCACACACACACACACCTACTCATCCACACCCAATGACCCACACACGCACACTACTCATCCACACCAAAGACCCAAACACACACCCCACACCACCACACTAACTCATCCACAACCAATGAACCAAACACCACCACACAAACACTTACTCATCCACCACCCAATGCCCCCCAACACACACATTATCATCCACACCAAATGCCCGCCCACACCACACACAACACTACTCCCATCCACAACCAATGACCCACACACACACAAACACTGACTCATTCCACACCCCAGCCCCCCACACACACACACATTTACTATACCCACACCTCATGACCCAACACACCACACCCAGCACCCTACTCATCCTAACCCATTGCGTCCCACACCACAACCACACACACACTTACTTCACAACCCAATGCCCCACACACAACTTATTAATCCACACCCAATGACCCACCACACCACAAACACACTTTACTCATCCGCACCAAGCCCACACACACCTACTACTCCACAAACAATGACCCCAACACACACACACTACTCAGCCACCCCAATGCACCAAACCACACACAAAAACACTTATCATCCACAACCCAATGCACACAAACAAACACACACTTACTCATCCACACCCAATGCCCCACACACACACACTTACTCATCCACACCCAATGACCCACACACACACACACACACACACTTACTCATCCACACCCAATGACCCACACACACACACACACACTTACTCATCCACACCCAATGCCCCACACATACACACACACTTACTCATCCACACCCAATGCCCCACACATACACTTACTCATCCACACCCAATGACCCACACACACACACACACCACATCTCCACACCCATGCCCCACACACAACACAACAACACTTACTCACTCCACACCAATGCCCACACATACATACACGCACTACTATCCACACCAATGCCCACACATACCACAACACTACTCATCCACACCAAATGACCCAAACAACAACACACACTTACTCATCCGCACCAATGACCACACCAAACCTACTCATCACACCAATGACCCCAACACACACACAATAACTCATCCACACCAAATGACCACACATACTCAAACACACTTACGTCATCACAACCAATGCCCCACACACACACAAGGATCAGTCCACACACAAAGGACCACACACACACACACACAAACACACTACTAATCCACACCCAATGACCACCACACACACACACCACTTACTCATCACACCCAATGGCCCACACCTAACACACTTACTAATCACACACCAATGCCCACCATTACAAAACACACACGTACTCATCCACACCCAATGACACCACACACACACACACACACACACTTACTCATCCACACCCAATGACCCACACATACACACACACACACACTTACTCATCCGCACCCAATGACCCACACACACACACACACACACACACTTACTCATCCGCACCCAATGACCCACACACACACACACACACACACACTTACTCATCCACACCCAATGACCCACACACACAGCCACTGAGGCCTAGGTAACGCTAGATGGTCTTAATTAAAAGATGCCACTTATCGAGACAATAGTCAAACCTGTAAAGTGCTCACTTGTACTCTGAGATGACCTTCTTAAAAGAAGAAATTGGTTAGCTAACTGATAAATTCTGAGGAAATTTTCATAACACTTCAAATTGAGCTGTTTCTATACTGACAAAGTAAATAAGCGGCGGAAGTGAATCTGAATACACAGTCCTGCCTGATTGGCAATGCACGAGCTCTATATTAATGTCCATTATCTTTGTACCTACGTACGTGACTACGGCACCGGGGTTCTTTTCCACGGCAAAAACTTTCACCTGTCGCTCTGCTCGACTAGAGGCCTTCAGACTGGCATCTACCAGTGGACCACGCCCAGCACCTACCACCATCACCACACTACACACACACACACATTAGTAGCAAGTGAAGCAGATATATCTATTAGATTAAGGTCTTTCATGGAGGGATACAACAACATGCAGTGGCCTCTGCCTTCAGGGCTGGGTTTCTCTATGCAGCGTCCCTCCTAATGTGTTCTGAGGAAAGTTCGCTGTGCTACAAATTCGTGAGGCTATGCACTTCAACAGTTGCTATGTTCTAAATTAGTAGGCACTGCACAGCCATCGTGAACTACCACATTTACGATCCCTCAGGCCCTAAGTGTAGTGCTGCAGTCGGGACACTACAGCCTAGAGCCTTTGAGACTCTAAGAACGGCAGTTTCCTACCAGGCCACATTAATATTCATATCTAGTAATTACAAAAAACGTCTCGTTGCTCTGCAAAACCATCCACTGTGAGGATAGGTCGAGACAGTTTACAATCTTAGAAAATGCAATCACACATACTGGGGCAATATGAGATGGTGTGTTCATTAAGTCAAAGCACACATCCTTTTTTTTTTGTTGTTGTTGTTGGCCAATCAAGTTAGTGCGCGACTATATACATCAGCTAAGAGTTCAGTCAGTCCAGTTGGTGCAAGTATTGTGTGTTAAGTATGTTCCTATATATATGTATTGACTTTAAGATAAAACTCGAGGTTGCTCACACTGATAAATCAGACTATCTGACCGGCATGCTCTTTGACACCTACCAGGGATTCATACAGGATTATTTGCTAGAGAAGGAGAGAGGGGAAATTTTGTAGAGTCACAAAAAACAGTTTATTTACTTTGAGACTACGAAACAGATTTCAGATGAAAATTTGACAAGCTATACTAGTGATGTGCCTAAGCACAAATGGCGAGCGAGCCTAAAATTACACCGTTGTTAAATGATTGATTTTAATTTCTAACACTCAAGCTACTAAAAAAAATGTCCAGTTTTTAAACTACATATACATGGTAAAGGTGTTTCAATGCCACTCCCAGCAACTGTTTGAATTGAAAAAAAAAAAAAATAATAAAAAAAAAAATAAATGAACAAATAAAGCAACAAAAAACAAGTAATGGTATTTAAATGTTTTGTTCTTTTTCTAAGTAGTAGTTGTATCGCACAATACTATTCACACAACTAAACATACCTACACGAGACTTACCTTCGTGGTTAGTCTAGTGAACAATGAATTTGCAAGTAAATACTGTTGCGTAGTGCTATAACTACGACAAATGGCGTATTAACTTACCACGGCCACTAACTCGAATAGAAACGGAACTCTGGTAAGTGTTTGATTTTAACTGCACCGGCAAAAGAATTCAAACCGGTAAACAATTCAATTTCTAGGATGATACGGGTAATGGTCGATAAACCAGAGGATTCCGTTTAGTGAGGTTTGGGACTGGGTCGAACACCCGAGCTAACAAAAAAATATGAGAGGGTCAAAGTACAAATGACATATGTACACCCCCACATATATATAAACAAATATCCCTGATTCTCAATTTGACACCACTGTATAGTGTCTTGCTCGCTAATAATAATTAGACATTACCACCAAGAGAACTACCATTTTTAGGGTCTTGGAGGACTAACGCTTTTACATCCTGAGCGCAGCAAGGGCCCTATTTAGGGCCTGAGGGACCCTAAAACAGTAGTTCACGATGGCTGCACAGTGCCTAACTAATTTAGAATGTAGTGACTGCTCTTAACAACGCAGTAGAATGGACTCTAAGCACAATTGTAGGGACACTAATTGACCCTGCCCTCAAAGCTGGGAGACTAAGTTTATAGTGTCCCTCTCTGGAGGAGGGGGGGGGGGGGGGGGGGGAACTGAACCGAGGGGGGGAAAATCCCAGGACTCCCATAGTCTGTATGAAACCCCGCCTACTGTACATATGTACACCTGCCTTTTTATGAAGAAAAAACAAAACAAAAATAAAACTAAATAAATTTATATACTTGTAAAACTACAGATTCATAAACAACATCATTGCAACTTAGATGTCCCCTTCTCAACACCCCACACAATTTTTGAAAGCTAACCAGCAGAAGTTGAATTCTGTGAGTAAGTGAGATTATGGAGTCATGCATGTGACAAAACCCCAGGATCACTGTGAACTATATACACTCATATAGTCATGTGCATCACAGTAGTGTATGTTAAAATGGGTGTGGCTAAGTATAGCAGTGGCTCCTATCCCTAGCGAAAAATTCTGTATGACATCCTGAGGATAATACAGTTTAGACTGAAACATTAGTAAAAATTGTTATCAATAACTCTTGACTTGCTGCTTGCAGGATGCACATAAGTTGACAGAGCAAGGATTACAGAGTGCAGAGTGCATAACTTCCTTCAACCCTTCAACCGGAGAAAAGAGAGAACAATAACGCAACAATGGTATGAAGTGACCGATCGTGAATATCATTAAAATTATTGCAGCAAAATTGACGCCTATAGGATGCGTAAACGTCACATGATTCAATTACGCTGCTCTCATAGAACTCAATGTCGATGGTCTCAAACAATAGCTGACACAAATCCATATATTGTAGTTTCTAAATATGATGATCTGTACCACAGATCAGCATGTGAAAGCGGACGGTGAAATGACTTAAACAAAACCAAACTTGTCTGTTCACTCAACATTTTCTTCTTCTGTCCCAACTATGCATATTGTTTGGGGGAAAAAATAAAAAAATAAAAAAATAATAATAATAACAGAATGATAACTTCCTACTCTGTCTTTCTGGGTAAGCTCTACAGTTATTGTAAACTACATGCACATATAGGGAAAAGAAAAGTTTCTTCTGTGCCTGATCAAACTTAAGTACATGCATACAATGCACAGCACATGTATGTATATGTTACATGTGCTAAAAACATGTTATAAAAACAACCTCCTTTTCCCATTTGTAACAAAATGAGTAAACGAATTTCAACTGCAATTGCAACTCAATTCTGCAACACCTACGTATGTAGATTGGAGTTTTAAAATTTTCCACTGCCCAACCACCTTAGACAAACTGTAGAAACCCTGTCAAGGCAACTGCTACTTCCTTACTGAAATGCCAACAGCACGTACACTGTCACAACTCACCACACACGGGAATCCGCCTCACTCTCTGGAACCCTGTCTTCCATAGCCTTGGCAATAGCCTTGTAATAGCAACACACACAAGAAACAGTATGAATTGACAGACTTCAAATAAATATATCAAACAACACACAAAGACACCAAGCAAAGAACACGTGTAGTAATGGAGGAAAAGAAACATGAAAGGGGAAGTGCTATACTAACGTTTCTAGGACATTTTTTTTTGTTAATATAATCAACTGAAAGTGACCAATATATGGTAATTGGTAATGGTGCCCTTCCAAGCCGTAAGATTGACAAGTAGCAAGTATATACCATACCTGGTTCAATTAGGACGAAGAAAAAAAGAAAAAAGTAACAACTTGAATACGCCCATAGGGGGACCAGGTTCCTTGACAGTGTTAGTGGATCAAATCAGAGAAAATAAGACTATATTTCCTGGCAGCAACAGAGCTAACAGGGATGCTTACACAAATAAGAAATTTAGCACTTAGTGCTACATCATTGGGAGTAATGATATTTTCTCATTGTAATTGGGTGATTCCATGTCAAATCAACCAGTGAAAAAAAAAAAAAAAAAAAAAAAAAAAAATTCATTGCCTTGTCACAGATTGGTCTATTTTGTGAGCAATGATAGTATTATTTTTTTTTGTCAATCCAAATCTGCTCTCAAGTCATAGGATTTAAAAAATTCGTGCTCGTTGCCCTAATAAGATGTGTCACGCCCCTTTTTAAAACTTTCCATCTTAATATCTCATGAACTACACATGGGAAAAATCTGAAAATTTGTACACTGGTAATATCAATGGTGTAGATTATTATTAATTACAATCTTGTACTTGGCTCTAATGAATTCAAAATGAACTTAAAAATAAATTTTAAGGGTGTAACCACGTTCACCCCCCCACAACAACTACTTCTGTCAACTCCCATCAGCCTACAATTTTTATATGTTATTCAAACATATTTAATCTCTAAAATATCAAATAATCAGAGGTGTGTTTTAAGCTATTCCGGAGAAATCACATATGATAATGTGTAAAGGTAAGAGGCATGTGCAGAAACGGAATTTACTGGTAAATTTGAGGGAGTTGTAATTAGAGTTTAAAAAGAGGTTACCACTAGAACTCAGACAGTAAAAAATGTAAGCCCACTAGAGCCTAACATCTAGTAAACATTGCTACTGGCGATGGCCAAACTTGCAATTCTCTGAGGAAAAAAAAAAAAAAAAAAAAAAAAAAAAAAAAAAAAAAAAAAAAAAAAATAATAATAATAATAAAAAATAAAATAAAATAATAATAATAATAACAATAATAATTGTATGGCTTCAATTTTTCATCCTCCCAATACGCAACTGGAGAAAAACGCATTTTGTATTGGAGTTCTTTTATGTAAGTATTGTATTGGTAATTCAGAATACTCCATTCCACCTACGCTAGATAAATATGTAGTTCTTTATGTCTCTAGAATAGTTTGCTTTAGTTTCAGTCATGCTCACACCAAACGAGCTTAATTTAGTCGTCATCTCGGGCTTCCAATGACAGGAAGGTGCAACTAATTGGAAGCGTCCCTCTCGTAGCCTCAGCCAATAACCCGATTTGAATTTGTACCATTATGAAGCTAAACTGTAGTTTGAATCTTGTGGGACTAGCAATCATAAATGACTGAAGTAAAATTGATAGTTTTACATATCTGAAATTTATTGTTTTTTTTTTTTTTAATTAATATTTTTTTTTTCTGGCCTAATGTCTCATCAGTGGTAATTCAATGGAACTCAACACAGAGTTTAATCACCATAATTACCCAACATAAACTAGTAAGAAATTTTCTCAGCTAATTTTGTGTAGTGTAGTGAAAAACAACAACAAAATACAAAAACAACAACAAAAAACAAAAACACAAACGTCTTAGTAAAGAGTACATTCAACACTTCATTCTGCACAGCTTGCACAAATATTTAATACTTAGTATGATTACACAAACCTACTAAATCCACCCGGTCACACCACCACTCAACCAGCATGGTATATACACACTAAGACCACATTAATCATCCTTTACCAGACTAATCTCCTACAGCTATTCTCTACATGCACATTGATTACATGTACACACATACCAACTCATACTGCAGGTACTTGAAAGGATCCTTCTCAAATATGTCGTATGTCTGAGAGTCCAGATTGTCCATTAAAGGCTGCACAAAAATTTTAATCGATGAAAAATTACAATGCACTCGTAAGGTAAAAGGTCATCAATTTCATATGCTTGCATGAGACAGTGTTTGTGGCATAATTACCTAAACAACTTGACTTTTACGATGTTTGTATCATGTCCAATTATTGCTGGCAGGTCTTCAAACAAAATGTGGAACTAGTTAGACCTTAGAGCAGCCATGTGCTTGTCGAAACTTTCCTTATAGACACTTATTATTATTATTTTTTTTAAAGAAACAAGCAGCAAGTAGTGGTTAATATGATTTTGACGACCCTTTACCAAATCCAATCAACCGCCTTGGCCTTGTTGTTGCAGCCCAATGCTTGTTGTTGTCAGGAGCCACTGGTAACTCAGAACCCTTTTCTTGATACTTGTTGAGTAATTTGAGGCAAGAATATAATTCTGAGCTTTGATAGCTAAATTTTCACGGCTGTATAAATTCACTTCAAGAGTAACTACATGTAGAGCTATTTTAGTGATGCAGAAGCTACCATTACTCTGGGAAATTGAGGTAGAGAGTATGTCATGTTGCAGTAGTTTGCTCGAATATATATTGTTAGGCTACAGTATATATTTGTACCTTTAAAAATGAAATTATGCAGAGTACATCACTGCAGTATTATATATAGCATTAAATTCAGGTATATGAATGTAGCCCCTTTGTGTACAAGTGGTTTCGTAATCTCATGCAACAAATAGCATTTTTAAAACTTAGTTGCTGCTTCAATTACAACTCCATGTTCGCTCACCATCAGTGTCCTAGCACACCACTATGTAGTAGACATAGTAACAATAATGCACACCACTATAATATAGTAGACATAATAACAATAATGCACACCACTATATAGTAGACATAATAACAATAATGCACAACACTAATTATAGCAGACATAATAACAATAATGCACAACACTAATTATAGTAGACATAATAACAATAATGCACACCACTATGTAGTAGACATAATAACAATAATGTATTGCCGACTCACTTGTAATGGACTCTGCAGGTAGTCCTCGTAACCTTTAGAGAAGACTTCTATGTCTGACGCCACTGGCTGGTTCTACAAATTACATAGAGACAACTATTTCGTAATCTTCTTGCAAGTCACAAGAATTGCAGTGTTCTTGCTACACCACTATTACAGGGTTTCATACAGAGGTAGTGCGCCCTGAAATCCCCCCCCCCCCCCCCCCCCAGAATTTCATGAAATAAATCAATAATATTTACTACTTAATGGTATTTTGTGATTTTGTTGTTTGTACATATCTAATATTTGGTGAAGGTTCACTTCAGTTAATTGAGGTCCTTCAATTGCAATACGCATTAGTCTTCCAAGATTGATGTCACTAATTCTAGACCCGAGACAATTTTTAATCAAATGGGTGTGGTTTCAGCAAAAAGTGGTGTGGTCAAACAGACGTGTGGCCCCTCCCTTAACTCTCTCTCTCCCCCCCCCCCCCCTCCCCCAGAAAAAAATCCTGTATGAAACCCTGCACAGAATATTATTACTTATAGAGTAAACCCGTTAGATAGGATTCACTGAAGATGTACAAAATACTTAGAAGAGAAAATGGCCAGATAAACACTTTATATTCAGAATGCCATTTTGGGTCTTTCTACATCTGATTTAGTCTTTTTTTTTTACAAATTATACATAATTTTGGTTCCAATCCCCTTTCCTGCCCCGCCCCGCCCCTTTCTTCGTCTCCTTTGCTGGGTATTTATAACATGCTTAAATGACTGTTCCTTACTTGAAGTTTTGATTCATGAACTTCAAGTCACATGCCCACTTCTATCAAACTCAACGTAAAGGCAATTTAACACATATTCTCAGTTCTGCTAGTAGAACCTATGTAAGTCAACTATAACCAGTCATTTAATTAGCATTCACTGCTTCTGCTACTATTACTACTACTATTTCAGCTGCTATAAATCGGCAACAAAGAATAGAATAGTAAATATACACTGAATTATTGACAAAAAAACAACACAACAACCCAAAACAAACAAACAACAACTAAAGACAAGGCCTTACTTGATAGCGATGGTTTAGGTACTGCCAATATGTCCTTATATCCTACCAATACAAAAAAAAAAAGAAAAAGAAGGTAATTAGCGCTATTACAAATGATGACCAGTACCAACTCACATGTTTCACTCTGTTGGATCCAGTTAATAAGAATTGAGCTCTCAACTACACGATTATAACACAACAGCAAAGCTGGCAAACACTTTTCAATGGAGTACAACTGGTCTTTACCTTGAAGAACTTCTCCAGCATCGTCTGAACCAGAACAGGGAGCACAGGAAATTCTAATAGTCCCACAGAATGTGAGGATATAAACACATTTAAAATAATCACACTATTACATAGTGAACACATGTCATTACATACATACATACATACATAAGTATGCATGTAACAATTAACTGTTGTACAGTGTTATTTACCCACCAAATTGTCTACTACTTCTGGTAATGCAGTAGAACTTAAAATGATTATTACCCTCAGCACACATGTGTGAGAGGGCTATAGTTATCGTCCTGTCTATTTGTTACGCTCTGATTTTGAGATTACTGACAATTAACGATTGATTTAGGTATCAACTTACTTAGAACGACAATGTAAGGCAATTAATTGGTGTTACCTTTTTGAAGTTCGGGCGGATTTTTGAGAAAACTTGTAGGTACCAGATTTTGTGGGTAACGCTCCCTATTGTCACGTCGTAATCACATGAGCAAATAATTTCATGCCGCCTGCGGTAGTTTTGCTATACCCTGGAAAGACAGCGGAGTTCTGGAAGTGGAGTTTTGTGTTAGAAATATAAACTGGCGAGTGTCTCTGGCCTGTTTAGCTTCTTAACCTTAACCAATGGTAGACAATGATAACTTGCAAGATAAATTGTGCTACTGCATTCTTAATTTGTAATATGTCAAGCACCACTGACTGTGTGGCAGGGTACTTGCTAGTAAATAATAATAATAATGATAAATAATAATTATAAACAATAATAATGTAACCAAGTGTCAAAGGTGTGAACCCTCAGTGCTACAAAAAACATGATAACTATTAAAAAAATCATTACTCTGACCAAAAGAATAATAAAAAGGCATGCACCTCATCAGGTATAGCTCATGCAATGAAAACTGTAGAACTACATGCTTTCTAGGGGGTGTGGCCCACTCAACTAGTATCTATGGGTAGCATATTGCTTCTGGGCTTTCTAAAAAAATTGCATAAAGTAGCACAATAAAAGGATGTACAAATAGTTGTTTAGGTAAGTTTATAATTCAATGATTAATGCTAGTTATAATGTAGTTAACTAGAGTTAACTGCAGGAGCTGGGCAAACCCACCTGGAGCGGCCCCAGGATGGGCCGCTACGGCAAGCTGCACTGGCATTAGGCAGGGTGGTGCACGTGATGGAACTCGGTCTGGTCTAGCCAAAGCGTCGAAGGCGTCAGGAGAATTCGAGTGGTAGCACCAGGCGTACTCCCATTTCACACCCTGGTAGCACCAGGCGTACTCCCATTTTACACCCTGGTAGCACCAGGCGTACTCCCATTTTACACCCTGGTAGCACCAGGCGTACTCCCCTTTTACACCTCGGTAACACCAGGCATACTCTAATTCACTCCCTGGTAGCACCAGACGAACACACCCTGGTGGCACCAGGCGTAGTTCATCCACACCTCGGGTAACACCAAGCGTGCACCGAGCCACACCCTGGTTAGCACCAGGCATATGCCAGCTGGTGTACGGTCGGTGAGACCCACATACAGCACTCGACTTTACTGTCTATCCCCCACAGGTCATCTGCCAGCCACGGTGCCCACATTTTCACCGACAGCACCAGTGGGCTCGGGCCTTGATTTGCTAGCAGCGGCGGCTCTAGCACCCAAGCCAGGAGTGGCCTCCACAATAGCACCTGTGGCCCCCCCTACAGCGGATCGTGGCCCGTACAACCCGATTGCGTTGGTGTCTGCGAGGGTGGCCAAAAAGATTATGGAGTTGGAGTTCGTGGAGATGGCGGAGATTGTGGCAGAGGACGATGCACAAGTTAGCCGCTCAACAGCTTCCTCCCGCCCCCCCATAACTAATATCTCCCAGTGGGTAGAGCGGGACTCGGTGATGGCCGCCATTCTATCCCTGCGGTACCCAGGGAAGGCACCCGAGTTCCTGGCGTACCAGGCGCTTGTCGTGAGGTCCGAGAGGAACTACGAGGGCCACCAGTGGGTCCTCTACAACCGACAGTTCCGGAGGGAGGCGCTGGCAAGGCGGGATCTCAACTGGTCGGTGATCAACACTCGCCTTTATAACGAGGCTTTTACGGGGCGGGCCAAGGCCATTCCGAGATGCCCTCACTGCCTCAGTGATGACCACACAGGGAGTATTTGCATTCGCAACCCTACGAACATGGCCACAGCAGCGGGTATCCCCCCTCCGGCCTGGGTCCAGCGCCCTCCATAGGCCTCGTCGGCAGTCTGCCGTAATTATAACGAGGGGAGGTGCAGAAAGCCGCAGTGCAAGTACCAGCACTTGTGCCCGAGTTGCAACGAGGGCCACCCGTACACAACGTGTCCACGGAGGCGGCCGCCAACAAAGCTCCCAAGTGCACGATCCCCCGGCCACCGCCATGGGGGAGGGCCCTACTAGAACCTTGTCATTTGTCATGCACCTCCCTCATAGTCACTAACTCTGGCAGTTATCTGGTCATGGATATGCATGTCGAATTATGGATTAGACTTGTACTCAGATAGGGGGTCGGGGGGTGGAGTGGGCGGGGGTAGGTCCTCGGGTGGAGCCGGGTTTTCCCCAACCCAGCCGACAGTCTATGCCCAACAACGGGGCAGTTTAATCAAGCAGTCGAGAGGGTACTCAGTCAAATTAGAGTCTGGTTGCGGGGACAGCTTGGCTCCACCCAGGGCTAAGGTTCCACCGGTTGGTGTGACGGCCGTAGGCCACCTTAAGAGATTTTATCAATGTCACCTGCTCTTGTGCAGGACGGTTGTACGTTGTGCCTGGACGCGTGCAGACCCACGCAGGAACACCAGTGCCAGCTCCTATCAGTGGTAACCACTCCATTGCTAGCGGACGAGTGGGGCGATCGTTGGCCAGGCACCCAGACCAGGCTTTCGCCGGGTACATCTGCAGGGGTCTGAGGGAAGGTTTCAGGATAGGGTTCAAACGGGAGGTACGTTTGAAATCCACAAACCGGAACATGGAGTCGGCGCTCCAGCACCCAGAGGTCGTCACGGAGTATATTGAGAAAGAGTGCGCCCTGGGTCGCATGCTAGGTCCGTTCCCTACAACATAGGGACTACCCCTCCTCCACATCAGCCGCTTCGGAGTTATCCCGAAAGGGCATAACACGGGGAAATTCCGGCTGATCACGGACCTCTCTCACCCGGCGGGAAACAGCATCAACGACGGTGTTGACCCCCACCTCTGCTCGCTGACCTACACCAGTGTAGAGGAGGTCGCAGCAGAGGCCTCACGCAGCGGACAGAGGGCACTACTCGCGAAGGTGGACATAGAGGCAGCCTATCGGCTGGTACCGGTCCACCCGCAGGACAGAGCACTCCAGGCGGTGAAGTGGGATGATGCAGTGTTCATCGATCCCATGCTGCCCTTCGGGTTGCGGTCAGCCCCCAAGATCTTCAATGCTGTAGCCGACGCCCTCCAGTGGCACCTTATCCAGGCGGGCGTGGAGAGGTTGTTTCACTACTTGGACGATTACATCTTGGTAGGACCCCCACACTCCCAGGTATGCCAGACTCAGCTGCAGATCCTGCTGGATGAGTGCGCTCGGCTGGGAGTCCCCATTGCTGACCATAAAACGGAGGGCCCAGCCACGGAGGTAACCTTCTTGGGCATTGTCATTGACACAGTCAAGGGAGAGTTGAGCCCACAGGACAAACTGACCAGGCTGACTAGCTTGCTGGCAGAATGGCAGGCACGTAAGAACTGCACACGGAAGGAGTTGGAATCGCTCATCGGCCTTCTCAACCACGCATGTAAAGTCGTGAGGCCAGGCCGGCCTTTCCTGAGGCGGATGATCGACTTGCTCCAGGCAGTACACCGCCCGCTCAACAGCAGAGTCCCGATCAGGTTGGCCCACGGCTTCAGGGCTGACCTAGCATGGTGGGTGGAGTTCGTCGTACAATGGAACTGTACCTCCTTCCTCCATCCCCCATCCTCACTTCCCAAGGTCCACCTGTACACAGATGCGTCCGGGTCTTGTGGCGCTTGGTATGAACGCTCCTGGTTTCAGGTCAAATGGGATGCCCGGGCGGAGGCACTCTCAATTGCCGAGAAGGAGCTTATTCCCATCATAGTGGCATGCCAGGCTTCGGGGGAGCAGTGGAAGGGCCTGCAGGTCATCTGCCACTCAGACAATCAGTCGGTAGTGGCAGACTTGAAGTCTCGCTCGAGCAGACACAAGGGCATGATGCACCTGTTGCGTACAGTGGTGTTCGCGGCCTGGCTGGAATGCTCCCTCTCGCCAGTCTACATTGACACTAGGGCTAACCACTTGGCGGATAGTTTGTCACGCGACGATGCTGTTCACTTCCTCTCACAGGTGCAGTCAGCAGATCCACGCCCCTCACCAGTCTCTCCTCAGCTACTGGACCTCCTCCTCGACCAGACGGCAGACTGGAGCAGTCCGAACTGGCGCCAGCTACATTCAGGCAGGCCTAGCAACCTCCACGCACAAGACATACAAAGCAGCCATGGGGCATTTCGCACATTTTTGTGCAACCTACACGGTTGGGGACCCATTCCCGGTGCAGGAACTCCTCCTGTGCTACTTTGCTTCGTACCTGGCTCAACTCGGCTTAGCACCACAGACAATAAAGTGCTACTTGGCGGGGGTAAGGGGTGCCCAGATCTCTATGGGCCTGCCAGATCCGAGAGAGCAGTCCTCGCTCCCCTTGCTGAAGAGGGTCCAAGCGGGTATCAGTAGGATAAGACAGCGGTCGGGGGGCAAGTCTTCCAGAGTAAGACTTCCAATCACCATCCGGGTACTCGAAAGACTCTATGGGACTTGGGTAGGATCAGTAAACCCAGACAAGACCATGCTCTGGGCGGTGGCAGCAACGGCCTTTTTCGGTTTTTTTAGACTCGGGGAATTCCTCCCGGAATCAGTTGGCCTGGGATGCTGCAGTGAACCTGGCATGGGGTGACGTGGCCGTGCGATGGTCCAGATCCACCTGAAAAGGTCTAAGTGCGACCAAGAAGGGAATGGTGCTGATGTGGTTGTGGGCAGAACCGGCACTAACATTTGCCCAGCGGAGGCAATTCGCGCCTATCTGAGGATCAGGGGCCCCGCCCAGGGCCCTTTCTTCAAGGAACACGAGGGACGTACTGTGATCAAGGTGTGGTTCACCCAGCAGCTCAGGGTCACCCTGCAAGGCATAGGCCTCCCGTCCGACCAATACGCTGGACACAGCTTCAGTATCGGAGCTGCAACTTCAGCTGCACTGGCGGGAATGGAGGACTCATTGATCCAGACCTTAGGGAGGTGGTATAGCGCCGCATTCCTGAGGTACATCAGGACGCCCAAGGCACGTTTAGCCGGGGCCTCAGCAGCATTGGTGCACACCCGACCGTAGGGTAGCGAGTGAGGAGGAACAACCTGCCTGCACACACACACACAGTCACTAACTGGAAAAATCATTACGCTATTGCCGTTATATTGTTCAATTTTGTTCACCCAGCAATAGAGGTCTCTCGTGGCAATGGGGGGTTTCATGGCAGTGCTCACTCGAGTCAAGGTTAGTGGAGTTCGGTGCTACCAGGTATGTTACTTTAAATTAATATACCCTAATTAACTAGTTTAACATTTGCTTTGGTAGTCAGCCAACCTCCTTGGGCCATTTGGCCCCATCACGCGGGCGGCGCATGCCATTCGCGCAGAAGGGGCCTCCTTCCAAAGCGGGGAATCCCAGCTGGTCACAGGCGCGGGCCAGGCGCATGCGCAAACTGACCAGCTGGGACGCCTGATAGCCGGCCCAGTTCCTGCCAAACATGAATAGATAGGATCTAAGGAGGTAAGGAATCAACCAAGCTGTTGAAGCGAATAGAGTTAACCTGCCAGTAATCTCTAATTCAGAGCGTGACTGTGGATGACTACTGTAACCCCTCGTGCTTGGATAATAGTCTAGACTATGTAAGCCCTGCCCACATCTCGCTGACAAAACTAACCTTGAGGATAGTATTGATTGAACCACTGGTACCCATGTTTACCTGTCTTGTTGGGTATAAAGACACTGGTTGGCATGACTACCATCTTGACAGGCTCACCACACCACCTTTCCAGCTTACTTGAAGGCACTGGCACAAACCCTACCTCTAGGGCTACACACACACACACACACACACACACACTTAACTTACTTAAACTGAGACATACAGTACAAAATACAACCAAAACAACAACAAAAACAAACCATTTGCCCAGAACAATGACATCGTTGTTATTTGTTAAGATACATAATCCATAACCTGTTTGTACGGTTTGTCTTCAACACTAGTATTATAAATCCTTTTACCTAATGCAAGCTTAGAGGTGGAGGCACAAAGAGTGCGAAACTTGTTCCACATCAGCCAAGGATCGTCCGGAGCTACTACCTGAACAGAGAATGCATTAAAGAGGAAACATTTAAATCAATTAGTATAATGCAATTTGATTCCTTTTTTGGGTTAAAAACAACAACAAAACACACAAACAAACACACAAACAAACAGGGGAAATAAAATTAATACGAAATACTTATTAAAAGTTTTTATTACTTCTAGAATGATCATATCTTTTGAGGTGCTTACAGCAAATGAATAGTGAAGATAACTTCCTCTGGTAAAGGGTTTACACAGACACATTCCAGTGTTTCATCCAGACATTCTTGCAAGGGGGGGCAAAATAGAGTTTTGAAAATGTAAGGGGGGGGCGGGCGGCACTGGTCACCATGGGAGTGAAATAGAATTATTGGAAGGCCTATGTCCTACATTAAAAAAACATAATCTTATCTAATGAGGTCTGCATATGTCAGATCCTGACAAGTTAATTCAGCTACTCATTTTCACCTCCACCGTCTAGCAATTTTCAGTCAACTGTGACATTCACTATTTAGATGCTTTTCACACACTATTCAACTCTGACTCTCACCTCCCCTTAGGTTTATCACACGTTGATTCACACTTACGGTTGCTGGCTGGCTATAAAAAGGCCAGCCCTCAGCTCACCGTAGCAGTTGTTGAGTTTTGATCTATACAGATTCTACAACTTCCAGAACCAGAACTCTAAGCACTCGTAGTCCCTGACAGCTTAAGATAGTCTCAAATGGATATTCGCTCTTTCTTCTGTGGTGCAAGCTCTTCAAAGTCACCTGGCCACTCAAGTAGCAGTGACACAGAAGATAAAATTGACAGCAATCAATCTGATACTGAGTTTTTGGAGCCAAGTCCTGCCAAGAAAAGATTAATTGTCCATGAGAAGCATGCAAAGGAAAGATTAACTACACATGAGAAAAGCAAGAAAATCACTGCAAGCAGTCGAAAATACAACAAAAAATGGGAAGAGAGCTTCAATTGGCTGATGTTTGATAAAAATTTCCAAGGAGCTTTTTGTAAGGTTTGCAGGAAGAGAGGAATTTCTCTTCAAAGAACAGGAGGAACATGGATCTCAAAACCTTTCACGAACTGGAAGAAGGCAATAGAGAAGATGAAAATTCATGCAAAGAGTGATATTCACCTCCTATCATGTGAAGCAGAGATGGCTGCAGCTACAGCACTACAAGAAGGGTCAGTCATTCAGCAACTCCAACAAATTAATGATGAGGAAAAGTTGAAGAACAGAATGGCCATTAAAGCTCTAATTCGTTGCACCCATTTTCTAGCTCGTCGCCACATTCCCCACACAACAAATTTTGATGAACTTATTGATCTAATCGTAAGTTGTGGTGCAGAAGATTTAAAGGGGTTCCTTGAAAGAGCTAGATTAAATGCAACCTACACATCTAAAGTTGCTGTTGTTGAATTTGTTGAGGCAGTTGGCTTATGGGCTGAAGAATGTTTACTGAAACGGCTTCGCCAAGCTTCCCATTTCAGCATAATGGCAGATGAGTGCACTGATGTGACGACCACAGAAGAGCTTTCAATTTTCTTCCGCTGGGTGAACATGGACGGTCAACCTGTTGAGCACTTCTTGGATATAGTTCCATTGAAAGCTACTGATGCAAAGACTATTTATTCTGCCCTTGTTGAATTCATGAAAGATAAAAACATACAGATTAGCAAGCTGGTGGGTATGGGATTCGATGGAGCAGCTACTTTCTCTGGGAAACACAATGGTGTGCAGAGTCTCCTGAAGAAAATTTCACCTCATGCACTTTTCGTACACTGCCATTGCCATTTGCTACAGCTAGCATGCGTTCAAGCAGCTAATGCTACCAGTGGGATAAAACATGTGTACATCACACTCACCACCCTCTGGAAATTTTTCCACTATTCTCCTAAGCGAGCTGAGAGTCTCAAAGCAGTACAGCAGGTGCTTGACTTACCTGAGCTGAAAGTTGTGAAACCATCAGATACTCGCTGGCTGTCCCATGAACGCTGTGTGAAGGCAGTCAAAGCTAGCTACAGTGCAATTGTGACTGCTCTAAACAATATCTATGAGCAGACACATGCACCTGAAGCTCTAGGTATCAGTAAAGCCTTATGTAGGCCCTCAACTTTAGTGGCCATATACCTCCTTGATTATGTTCTGCCACAAGTGGCGAAGTTGAGCAGAGCTCTCCAGACTGAGAGAATAGACTTGACAGCTATCACCCCTCTTGTTGATGCCACTCTCAATACACTTGATGATGCCATGTTACCTGCTGCTAACTGGGTATTAGAACTGATGGATGCAAAGAATGAGATCGAAGAAGTCACTGACATCACGTTAACCACGGAAAGCATTGCTACATTCCAAGGACAAGTGGCTGAACCGTTTATCAGGATGCTGAAGGCAAACATATCCAGCAGATTTATTTCACAAGATATTGTCTCCTCATTTGGCATCTTTGATCCGAAGAAAGTGCCAGCTGCTGACTCTTCTGACTTCCATACATATGGTGAGGACTTAATAGATGTACTATTAGCTCACTATGGTGCAGAGCTGCCTGCTAAGACTGCTGGTGGAGATGAATACACCAAAGAAGCTCTTATTTCCCGCGAAACCCGAGAGGAGTGGAAAACATTTCGAAGCTACTTATCGAAGAAGCCGAAAGGTAACCTGCACTTGCAGTTGAAAGAGCTCACCACAAGTGATATGCTTAGTGAAATTTTTCCAAACATTAGCACCCTGGCAAACATATGTCTATCTATCCCTGTCAGCACTGCTTCAGTGGAAAGGAGCTTCTCCAAAATGAAACTAATTAAAACACGAATTCGAAATCGAATTGGGCAATCACAATTATCCTATTTGATGAAAATAGCCATGGAGACACCCGAGACGCTCTCATCTACACAATTAAATGACATTATTACAGTATGGAACAAAAAACCTAGACGAATTGCTGTGTGAATATTGTTTATTATTAATTTGGTTTACATTTTTCTCTTAATAAATATCGGTTCTTTCAAAAGGGTGGGGGGCACTTAGAATCCAAGGGGGGGCATTTAGAACCCAAGGGGGGGCAAATGCCCCCTTTCGCCCCCCCTAAATGAAACCCTGCATTCAAATACACTTGTAAAGCTTGAAAACAAGCACAGTATGATGAGACTGTATAGGCTAAATGTCAGTGTACAAAGATTGCTAGAGGGTGCAGTTAAGATTCCTAGGCTGGTACAAAGGCTATTCTAGGGGTGAGGGCAAACAATCTCCTTAACTCGCTTACAAACAATAATAACAACAATACACACAACAACAACAACAATAAGGAATATTAATTAAAAAAAAAAACAATGTGTCCCCTCACCTCATCCAATCCTTCAGGAATCAACTGCTCAGACACCATTGGAACTTGAATCCAAAACTAAATATGATGTGTGCGTGCATGTGTGCGTGCGTACATGGATAAGCCAATAAGTCAAATGTGTAAAATGTGTAAAATATGTATGTTGTTATATGATGTAATACAGCGGGAAACGTAAAGTATACATACGTATTTAATAATTGGCCAGCAAGTACAGTAAGGAGTGACGTTATGTGTATCTAAGGATGTACAAAGTTGAGTTCATTGTCAGTACAACTCTACATGTACTGCAGACATAGCATGGGCACATCCTGTGAAGGAGAAACCAAATTGACAACAATTTGGGAAAGACTCCTGGTCCTTAAAAGCAAGCTAGTCTTGAGGCTGCATTCGTGTATGACTGAGAACTTGAAGACATACTCTTTGGGAGATGATGCTTACATAATTCTGAACATGAAGTTCTATTACTTTCACATACATCATATACTTGCAATATGAAAGGTTGTTATAGAGTGTCAGGAACACTAGCTAAACATCTACTGAAGCTTTTAGCTATGACAACACTCTTATATTGGACGACACATGTGTGGTGGTTCTTTTTCAGTGCATTATGGAAACAACACCAACGACCTTGTACCAAACAGGGGCATTTGACGACCCTGTACCAGACAAGGCATTTTTGGCACCACAGCCAACATGATTAGCAGTCACCATTGGTAAATTCAGAATAATAATAATAATAAAACTAAATAATTGGCGAGCGAGACACTTACAGGGGTAACACAATCGAAAATCGGGGATGTTTATTTATTTATTTATGTTTGGACATACGTATGTCATTTTGTACTTTGACCCTCGCGTTTTTGTGTTAGTTATGTGGTCGACCCCGTCCCAAATTGCACTAAACAGAATCCTCTGGTTTATCGATCAGTACCCGTATCACCCTAGAAATTGAATTGTTTACCGTTTTGAATTCTTTTGCGGGTGCAGTTAAAACTTGAAAACTTAAGGGACTTCCATTTCTATTCGAGTTAGTGGCGGTGGTAAGTCAATGCGCTCTTTGTCATGGTTATAAGCCGTGCGCAACAGTATTTACTTGAAAATACATTGTCCACTAGACTACCGCGAAGGTAAGTCTCGTGTAGGTGCATGTCCAGTTGTGTCAAAGCATTGTGTGTTACAACCACTACTTAGCTAAAGAATATCACAAAGAAAACGTTTAAATAACGTGTATTGTTTTTGTTGTTGTTTTTTTCCTTCAATTCAAGCAGTTGCAGAGAGTTGTTACTATGGCACTGAAATCCCTTTACCGTGTATGCGAAATTTAAAAACTGGACCTTATTTTCAGTAGCTTCAGTGTTAGAAGTCAAAATCATTCATATCAAAATAGTATAGTCTTTAGGCTCGCTCGCTATTTGTGCTCAAGCACATCACTAGTAATAATAGTAATAATAATTGGCGAGCGAGCGAGACACTATCAGGGGTAATTCAATTGAAAATCGGGGATATTTGTTTATATGTGGGGACATACGTATGTCATATGACCGTCACACGTATTTTTGTGTTTGCTTGGGGGTCCACCCCGTCCCAAACTTCATTAAACAGAATCTTACAGTTTATCAATCATTACCCCTATCACCGTAGAAATTGAATTGTTTATCGTTTTGAATTCTTTTGCGGGTGCAGTTAAAACTTGAAAACCTACCGTAGTAGTTCCATTTCTATTCGGGTTAGTGGCGTTGGTAATTCAGTGTGTTCTCTGTCATATTTATAAGCCGCACCCAACAATACTTACTTGGAAAATTTATTGTCCACTAGACTAACCACGTAGGTTAGTATTGTGTAGGTAAGTCCAGTTGTGTGAAAGTATTGAGTTACAGTTTCTACTTAGCTAAAGAATATTGAAGGTTTAAATAACATGTATTGTTTGGCTGTTTTTTTTTTCAATTCAAATAGTTGCTGCGAGTGGTTACTATGGCATTTAAATACCTTTACCGATTAAACGTAATTAAAAAACTCTACATTATTTTTAGTAGTTTTGAGAGTTAGAAGTTAAAATCAATCATATAATAATGTAGTTTTAGGCTCGCTCGCCATTAGTGCTCAAGCACATCACTAGTAATAATAATAATAATACAATTCATTGAACACCCTATGCCTACAAGAGACCAAGCAGCTCTACGTACCTTGTGTGTGCACGTGTGCGTGCACATATGTACACACATATGTGTGTGTGTATCACAAATCCCAAGTAATTTTACCAGTGGTTCATGCATTTCCCAACTACATACCTTGTCAGCAGGACGGTGTGTGCTTGCTTACCTACACACTTAACAATATTCATGCTGACTAATGCTCGCTTGATAAAGTATCAGAATGACTTGCATAAACTAGAGTGTACCAGACCAAATATTCCCATGGGAATTCTCTGCTAAACCCTTACCTACCAATAAACTACAACCTAAAACTTCCCCTGAAAACAGAACTCCAGCAAGTTCAACTTCCATTACATATTTCACTTGAGCCCAACACTTACATTCCATATTTACACAACCCTAATGTGTTTAAGCACTTATTAGAGTCATTCTAGCTGTGTCTGACTCCGATGGCAACACAAATATTTGGTGTAAACAAGAAGCTGTGTATTTGTGCCACTGGTAGCCATCTACTTGTAATCCCATTCAAATAAAGAACCCACACATATGATGTAATAGGATTCCTGTTGCTATTACACTAACAGGGCATTGATCAGGATTCCCACGACCCTTTACCAGTCAACCAGCTGCAATATATTGGATGGCTTGGGAGAGCTATGCCTCATTAGCTTGATAAACAAATAGTGTCTGTGGTGTTCCTATAGCTAGCCTACATAACTGCTTATTCTTCTCTGAATGAGTAAGTAAAGACAAACTGTCTCCATAGCTACCCTATAGAGAGAGACTGCTACTACAGTCAGCCTTGCTTCAAGGTCAAGTGAGTTTATTTTCCTCCTTTCACTGATGAGTGACAGTTAAAACACAAGTCAGTCATATACTAATGCTATAGTTTGGACAGTTCCAAGGCAGTTAGTACAATAAGCATATAACTGCTACCACTGCTGAAGCTATACTCCACAAACTGCACATATCTGTAACTGAAGCATTTTTCTACCAACAAACCGAACTAAATGTCAGTCAGAGACTACAAAAAACTAAAAGCTGAGAAAGGAGATGGTGAATTGGACAGTGTTGATGGAAACACCAAAGATGGCTGTCAAGCAGCTGTGGAGACAACACCCGAAGAAACAGAGACAGCAAACAGTAAAGCAATGAAGGAGAGTTGTTCTAGCCTGGACGCGTCTCTGGTGGTTACCAGGGACTACCACGGTCTAGCCCAGACCGTAGGGGGCAACCACAGCTGTATTTTGGTGGTCATTAATAGAAGTGACGATATTGAATTAAAAAACCCGGTCATCTTCGCTAAAACAGGCTACACCCGTGTGCCGCCAGACAGTCGCATCTCACCGTCCTCAAGCGGCTATTGCGCGTTTCGGAAGAAGAGCATCGTCTTGAGTGGCACGAGTGGTGTCATCTCGTACGAGTACGATCGAAAGAAACACACGTCTCGAAGGTTCGCGGTGATGTGGAAGGTACCTTACCGGGTAGTCAATCGAGAGGAGAACGAGGTCGCTATAAAATGGCTGGACGTTAACCTAGACGACACTATCGACAGCAACACTCACACCTCGCTGGAACTTTATCAGGAAATGAGCGGAAAAGATGAGGCAACGGAGAGCGAGTTCCCGACAGTCAGGGGCATGGCAAAAGACGGCAAGACGTTACAGATCGTAAATCCTGACAACGGAGCCGAGTTGGACGCAACGTTCAGCGGCAGCTGCAAGGCTATAGTGAAATTAGAGTTTCATTTCAGTGCCGCCTGAACAAACTAATTAAAAGATGACATTTGTTAAGCGCATCATTAATCTTCGAACTTTCAATATCAAGTTTACTTTTAAAGTCACTTTTTGTTTCCAGTTCAAAATTGTTTTCTACTTCCCCTACTATTATATCATTCATTTCAGACAGTTGATATGTTTTTGCACTTTTTCCCTACATATGTGAAACCTATACCTTAGGGCTGGATGTGTACAAACAAATCAAAATGTCAGCCAGTGAGCAGTGAGTTAGTTCTAGTCGAAGCCATGAGCTCATAATGTGAGTTTTAGAGCTAGAACGAATTAAAAAAACAACTATTCAGATATCTTGACCCGACTATCCGGTTGTTGTCTGGATAATTAGCCATCACAGATCGACTACAATATCTTGCAATGGTTCAGTGCATTGGGTGATTATAGTAGCAGCTTGAGGAATGTGTTGACAGTGTGATGCCAACATCAGTGGAAGTGTAGACAATGACATACTGGCATTCAGGGAACGAGGGGGGGGGGGGGGGGGGGGGACATATGTAACCTCAGTACACACCACACACTCTCTCACACCACTCCTAGATACACTCACACACATATACTATAGATGAGTGTGCACATGTGTGCGTGCCATTACACATGTACATGACTTCACTCGAGGGGTAAACATATACTACATGTACAATGTAATCTGAATACTACAATTTTTTTTTTGAGAGAACAGAAAAGGGGGCAGTAAAGATTATATATCTTTAGGACGGGCAAAAATTAAAACAGTACAGCCTGTAGTACATAAAATAAAGTTGATAAGCTAGCTTGCAGGCATTAACCTTTCTTGCCCCCCCCCCCCCCCCCCATCTCTTTTATCTGAAAAGGGTCATCCTAAATGAAACAAAAATGTCAGTTGTCACTCTCCATGGTGTTAATGAAGATTCTCAACCTTATTGGACAATACACTTTATGAAATGCCAGTCATTCAGACAGGAATCTAGCTATAGCCTCTGTACATATTCCTGTGTATACACACATAGTATCTCTATTTATATAGTGTATATCCTCCATCTCTCAACTGAATGGCAGCACAGTTAAATGAATTCATGATTAAGGAAAAATACAACACCAGATGAGTTAGACTGCAACAGGATCAGGGAAGTCAACACACAATTCTTGCTAGGCTTGAATCATACAAATGTGTAACTCTGGGAGACTAAAAACCCATGTGAAATAAAGCCCCTCATCTATTCTGCCACCTAACGCCCCACTGGTCACTCCAGCAGCAGTGAATGGAGTATTGTAAGTAGAACAATGACCAATACACTCAGACAACACAATGAACAGATGCACACAGCTGACTTGACAATATCCTCACTGCATTGAACATCAAAGTTTGTGATATACACACTACCTAAAATATATTGCCTTATCTGTCTTACTGTGCACCAGTTCGAAGTACAATTTGATTCAGTATATTTTGTCTAATGTCTTCAAGGTACAACTCCACATCTTCCTTATATATTTAATATGCTGATTAATTTTTTTAAAATTTCAACAAGTCTTAGATAAAGTTACAAAACATTTAGCAACACATGACCCATTTCAGAGGAACGGTGAAGTGTTATATCTCATTCTAGAATAAAAGGAAAAATAGTTCAGATAAATGTTTCAAGTACTAGCATGCAGCGTGCATAGCCAGGTGTGAATGTGTGTTCGTATGACGTGGTGGTCTGAATTCTGTGCTCAAATTTGTAGTAACTGTTTCAGTGTAATGTGTATTTATGGCGTGTGTTTGGGAGTAGTGTTAAGAACACCAGTTGTTAGTTTTGTGTGAGTTGTATCACAGCAAGCTGCCATTTACTAAAGAAAGGCTCACAGTGTTTGCTGCTAGTTAAAGCAAGTGTAAAACACATCTCCCTTGTTCTGTATTTTATGGGATGTTATGTAATAACTGATTTACAGAGTTATGGGAATAGTTTGGCATGAGATGGTGGGCACAGTTCAGTGAGGCATCTAATAGAGAAATACGAGATGATTTGTCCGACTTGACCACGATGCAATGATCTGGATAATTGGATAGTGTTGAGCGCACCGTCCGGTTTAAGAAGTGGAAAGTTTGGTTGGTTATACAATGACGGGTTATTTAATTAATGTGGGCAGTAATACTGCTAGTGGACATGTACATGTACAATACACGCCCACCATCACATGCATGAATGTGTGTGTCACATATGTAGCTTTCAAAAGCTCATACAAGAGCATGAAATACACATCCTCACTCTACTCATTTCATTAGTATACACATATTGATGATTCTGCTCATACTGTGTTCAAATGGATCTCACATGACATGCTAATGGAAAAGATGTTCCTGCACATGATACAGCTACGGCCAATTAAGCAGCCATTAGTCAACCGTACTCACATACTTGTATAAGCACACACTGCATGTCAAGTACGTATAAACATTGTCTAACAAAACAAGAAAAATAACGGCAAGCTAGAGTAATAATTGAGGTTTTAATGACTTGAATTTCTAATTATATTTGTTAAATTCTTCCAATTTGACATAACTGATGCTATAGTCCCTGCATTAGTTATCTCTTCTCACTAAAACCTTCCCTGCATTTTGCTGCCTTGTTTCTTTATTATTTACTTCAGAGGAAGTTTAGTTCATTGAAATGACTGGTAAAATGTGGCATTCCTAACTTCCGTTACAAATTATATATATATTTTTTGCCAATCTGCTCAAATTCCACACAAAAACTACCAGCTCACTCTAACACATACACACACACACCCAAGTGGTGTTCAAACACTTATTTAACTTCAAACTTTCACTGCAGGCACTCTGTCCTTACAGTGTATCAGTCACGCCATTTGTAGCCATTATGTCACATGACTGGTGCACTTAATGAAGGAGGGGTTTTGCCCTCCACAGACCACTCCCACTTAATTCTATGCCCCCAGAATCCTCAGATTCTATCACAAATACATGTATTTAGCCACAAAGTGACCATACAACATGCTTCTATTATATGTATACCAGGTGAAGCCTCCCAAAAATCCCTATGGATAATTCAATGGAAAAATTGGACTTGTCATGGATGAGAAATCTGACAGAAACGCTCTAATGGAGATCAATTAACTAAGGGGTAACACTTTGTCTGTGCAGAATTCTATTTAGCTAATATTGTTTGGGAGGAAGCTCAAGCAAGTCCATAACTCCACTTCCTGTCCCGCTTACTGTCTCTATAAGGAAATAAAGAAATCTGTTCAATTGAGAGAAATCAATATGGAATGATTATTAGCTAAACACTGTAACTATAGATCCAGCCTCGGACAGCACTGTAACTATGGATCCAGCCTCGACAGCACACTGTGCACACCATGCAAGTAGTAGGGAGGAAGATGAGAAGTTGGGGGTGGGTGGAGAAAAACTCATCCCCCCTCCCCCTCACTAAATTGAACCCTGCCAAATCTCATAATTACCCTCAAGATGGCCACTGTTGCAATAATAATACAATATAAAAAATAAATAAACGTACATAGATCCCCTGCCCCGCCCATCAACATATCAGTTACCCTCTCTCACCACATGATGATGTCCCTGTAACAAGATATGGTTGACACATCGTGCAAGATTCTCACACTTCATGCTCCTCAGAGGAACCAAGATGGCTGACATGTTCAAGTGAACTGCCAGGTTCATTTCCTCAAAGAAAGCCTACAAGTATCACACACACACACACACACACACACACACACACACACACAGTGGATAAGCACATCATAAATTCAGTGTGGATTATCTATCCGTCAATGCTCAGACTGAAGCCAGAACAATGTTAAGGTTGGTCTGACATTTAAAATCTGGTAGGACACATATTATAATTACACATTTTTATTGCTTTACAGATGTGGTAGGACTTGGTATTACATATTTGTACTGCTTTATAGGCTCCAACAATAAGTAAATTACTTCATATTATTGATTAGTCATTTTTAAAGAATTGATGGTAATTTCTACGATAGTGTCAATAGTTTTGTGAAAGAAGTATTTTATGAAAAGTCTTGTCCATGGCCTCAGCTTGTTGCAGGTCATTGAGAGTTTATGCTGAAGTGTATTGTTGGGCTATGGGAATATATGTATCTACAACTACCAAGCGTAGGGTATTGTATTTTTGGGCATGGACACTGGATCAAACTATAATTTAGTCAAAATGTGAACTAAGTTTGAGTGAGGTGCATCATGTAATGGGTAATAACTCAGGAATAGAGAGAAGAGGAAAAAAAAAGTGCATGTATTTCCTTTAGGAGTGCACAGCAAAATCACCAAGTATAATTCATGTTCGTTTTTTGATCAACTTGTCTCATCACCTTTTTACTTCATTAGCTTAACCTACTGCATCAAACCAGCTTACTTTATCGATCATGTGATATAATTTCATTGGTCAGTCCTTACACATAATTTCCCTCCTCTTTCTTTTACGCGAGTTAGAATGTTGAGTGCCTTATACGTAGCTAGAGAGCAAATATACATTAGTCCCCACACTGGTAAAGGGTCGTTAAATGTACTAACACTACTAACTGCATTATTGAACACTGATCAGACTTCATTCAAAATTGATGATATCAAACGATCTAAATCTTCTTTTTTTAATCTGTAACCTTGCCAGTATAAGCACCCATTTATGTAAACGGGTAATGGGTGCTCACCTAATAGGCTACGATAATTAAAAAATACATGGTACTGGGTCGTCAAAGTTAAGTACAACATTAAAACTTGGTGCGACGTTATAGTAACTTTGTTGAGTGACTGAGAATGAGTCATTGCCAATGATTGTATTTATTACATGAAGTTGTTTGCATATCCCTAGCAACCTATAGCCTTAGTTTCTACTGTACTTCCAGAGTATTATTTTTAAACAAAATAAAATAAACAAAAACCCACTCAATTCCCCCATGCCTATACCTCTGCAAAACAATTATTGTATTTTATTAGTCTTGTTCCTTTGCTGGACTACATTGCTCTCCCCCTCCTAGAAATAAATTAGATTGATACTTCCTCACTTAAAGGGGTCATCTAGAGAGAAGGAAAAAAGTGAAAAAAAACAACTTAAGTTGTTGCCGGGAATCAATATTTTTCACATTTTTTCCTTTGCTTCTCTCTGGACTCCTTCAAGTGAGAAAGTTTCAATTTTTTATGAACTTGACAATTTAGAAATAAATTAACACTCGAAACTATCACTTAAATAACCTACATACATATGTAATGATGTTGTCTTGTTACATCACACTTCTAAAGTAATAACAAATTTCACCTTCTCTGAGTTCCTCCTCGCAACTGGGTCGTTACTATCCAGCTGTATCCATGGCGATAACTTAGCAACCACTAGAGAGCTCCAGTCCGATACCTTGATCACTTTGTCACTCCTGGTGACTGGAGATTGCCTCTTTACCGCTCGGAAAAACTCTCGCTTGAAACGTGGGTGTACAATAGGTGATGCAATGAAGTCAAAACTAGTAAAAACAATAAACAAAAATACAATAACAACAAAAAATCAATAAAAACAAAACAAAAACAACAACAAAAGATTAATGTAATTGAAGTATATAACAGACTTCTGCCAAAACAACCAACGCTAGTTCTTCATTATTCCTTTCTCAGTTCATTAAATGTATTTTTCTCTTTCATAGGCGTACTTTTAAACAGAGAATTAAAAGAAAATTTTGGCCATCAATGGAATTGTCGAGCTAGTGATTGAGTTCAATCCCAAGTGACAGCCATTTTCTGTTGTTCTTCATCATTAAAAAAAAAAATAGATAATATGTTTAATAAACAGGTTCATATTATAAATTGTGGCATTACGAATACATGTGCAGGACTAACTTGGTAGCCTTTAAATGGATATTTCCTTCTTTTTTAACACAAAATAGGACATGGGTAAAGTTTAGATACACCACACCAGTGATAAATACTAAGTCGTCTTTTTTCTAATAAATGCCTAAAACACTTGTACCCTATTTTACTTCATTGTCTTGAAACCCTGGAGTACACTGAACAAAATGTTACTTGGTCAAGACAGCTGCACTTACCCTTTCTCGCCGCATTTTTCCAAAGCGGTGGACAGGTCACTAACTGAGCATAAGTCTCTCCCACACGAAATTGACCCGCGAACCGCAGCCATAGGTTACTAGAAATGAATTGTTCTCTCGCACGAGAGGACAGAAGCCTAGAGATTTAATTCAGTCCACGAGGGTAAATCATCGACGGGTAAATCATCGACTGGTAAAAGGGTTACTTATGTTAACATATTTGGAAAAGGATCGCCACCCCCCTGACCTGTATCTAGATATTCAGTGATACAGAACGTCACCTAGTACTACTCTACACAAGAACTGATATGACTGATTATACCAAACGTGTTTTTTTGTTCTTGCTCCATTACTGGCATGTTTTTTTTTGTTTTGTTTTTTGTTTTTTTGCCTCTGTTAATAGCTCCACCCACGGGTTACCGTCCCTCTATATTGACAACTCTCTAGGTCGGTTGACAGGACTCTGGCGTAGGTGTAGGAACTGGAGGGGAAGGGGGGGGGGGGGCATCAGGGCTCGTGTTTCTAGTAAAGGTCCTCACTAATCTTAATGGTCCCCACTAATCTTAGTGATTCCCACTTCTTATGGTCCCCACTAATCGTAATGAGTCCCACTAATTTTATTGATTCCCACTTCTTATGGTCCCCACTAATTTTAATTGTCCCCACTAATCTTGCTGGTCCCCACTAATCTTAATGAGTCCCACTAATCTTAATGAGTCCCACTAATCTTAATGAGTCCCACTAATCTTAATGAGTCCCACTAATCTTAATGAGTCCCACTAATCTTAATGAGTCCCACTAATCTTAATGAGTCCCACTAATCTTAACGAGTCCCTCTAATCTTAATGAGTCCCACTAATCTTAATGAGTCCCACTAATCTTAATGATTCCCACTAATCTTAATGGTCCCCACTGATCTTACTCCATAGTCCCCACTAATCTTATCGGTCCCCACTAATCTTAACAGTCCCTACTAATCTTACCAATCCACACTAATCTTAATGGTCCCCAATCTTAACAGTCCCCACTAATCATGACGGTCCCCACTAATCATGACGGTACCCACTAATCATGGCGGCCCCCACTAATCTTGACGGCCCCCACTAATCTTGACGGTCCCCACTAATCTTGACAATCCCCACTAATCTTAATGGTCCCCAATTTTAACAGTCCCCACTAATATTGACGGTCCTCACTAATCATGACGGTCCCCACTAATCTTAGTGGTCTCCACTAATCTTAATGGTCCCCAATCTTAACAGTCCCCACTAATCATGACGGTCCCCACTAATCATGACGGTCCCCACTAATCTTGACGGTCCCCACTAATCTTGACGGTCCCCACTAATCTTGACGATCTCTACTAATCTTGACAATCCCCACTAGTCTTAATGGTCCCCAATCTTAACAGTCCCCACTAATATTGACGGTCCCCACTAATCATGACGGTCCCCACTAATCTTAGTGGTCTCCACTAATCTTAATGGTCCCCACTAATCTTAACAGTCCCCACTAATCTTGCTGGTCCACATTAATCTTAACTGTCCCCACTAATCTTACATTATTGCACAAGGAATATTAGTCCAACAACCTTTATAGCAAAGGAATAAGATAGTTTATATCCACCCATTGATGATTAGCTATACAGAGAAAAAAATGTATGTATTCATATTTGAATATTTACACAATATTTTTAAGCTGCTACAAAGCACTAAGAATTCTACGCTCATCCCGTTTGGATACACTCCACTTTAATTTGGGGTAGGTATGCCAGTCCAGCTGCGTCTGCCCATTAGCCTCTCGCTTTGTAATTCAGTACTTTTAGGACGCCCTGTTATTATGTTTTGAGACAAAAACGTGAATCACACCTTCAATTTCAATATGACATTAGGATTTACTTTGAAAATGTATTTTGTTGCATTTAGCTACGGTCAAAATTGGCAGACTATGAATTTATATAATAAAAAGATGATACCGAGTAGCGTTATAGACACTACAGAGAATTCTTCAGTAACTATTTATTGCGGCAGTTCATCCCGGGTGACCTGGTCGTATTCACCGGTACTTTATTACAACGAGTCTTACACGCCGGACTTTAGGAGACATACCATGGGTACGAAACAAATAACACTGAACAATTTACTATGGAGAGATTCTGGTAATTATTACTGCGAGGGAGCACACGAAGGGCAAGATTTTATGGTTTATTTATTAGTAAATGTTTATAAGGAAGTACCAAAGAACACGGTGGTACCGAACTGGGTGGAAGTATCCGAAGGTGGTTCAGTTACTCTTATTTGTGGCAGCGATGGTCCTGTTGAGTGGCACAGCGTTAATTTTAGAAGTCAAAAGAAAATTATTCGACATAATACACTTACCTTATATGATTTAAAGAAAAAGCACAGTGGCCAGTATGTCTGCAGGGGAACTCGTAGAGTTAAAAGAAGGGGACACTATTTTACCCGTGTTTTCCATAGTGTAGCATTAGTTATTGTAGAAGGAGTTATCCACAGAGTTAACTCCTTAATACCAACAAACAACTGAGTAAGCTATTCTTTAATGTGGTATAGTAGTATTTGTGTATTAACTATTGATTATAAGAATTAATATCCCAGGACTTACTTAAAAAAATTTAAGATAACTTTTGCAATCCTAAAATGTAAAAAATGGTGTATTTGGGGTGCAAGTAGCTACGCCTAAGGTTCCTGCTGTAAAGTAGTTGATGGGAGAGCAGGTACTACTGCAAGTTTTATTTATTGGGGAGAATCATGGGGAGAATCAGTTGAGCGCAGGTCCCGTCTCGAAAATGCGGCCCCCTTAAAATCCAGACGGGTTGGGCCGAATGTTGCTGAGGTACCTAGTTCGCCTCCGACGGTCCTCCCACCCGATTAGCTTAGTGGGAGGGAGACGGACGAGAAAGGGAGACGGACGATGAAAGGGATGTCTAGCTACTGTAAATAAATTACCACATACTAGTATAAATAAGTAATGAGGATTAGTAAACTTGGTGTGGGAGGAGGATCTGGTAGTTGTTGTTTCTTTAACGTCCTTGCACCATTCTAAGAACATCACAACTTTTGCGCAATTTTTTTCCTCTGGAGTCAGGAAACCTGACCCTAATCACACTACTTAATAATTATGAGAATAAAAGGTAAATATTTGACTAAGTGAAGGAATGTGCACTTAACAAATTGTTTCAAATTTGTCATAAATTGCAAAGTGTAGTTGTTTTCTGGATCCTGTCGCTAAATGAAATAATTCGGGTACGTGCCTCTGCTGCTTGCAGCTTTAGCATTGTAAACGTATATTACGAGTTGTTCCTAGCTGGGGACTATCTTATTCTATAGTGCAGAAGTCGTACCCGCATTAGACGAAAATTTTTTTACCAGGTATTAGGAGCCTAGGTTGAAAACGCAGTTTCAGAGGAAGCTAACTCCGATATACCAAGGTGGTTAGAAAACCATACCTTGTAGCTACAGTGCATATGTTTTTTTTAAGAGATGGCCTACCATTAACAAGTGATAGCACGGATAACCTGCGCTTTTAGCGTCAATAGCATACTAAAGCGTAGAGGACCGGCACGATGACGTCAAGCATATCCGGACCACGCCCAATTATGGTACCACTGACCTACCTGTACCAAGAAAGAAATAGAGTGAGCGGTACGATAAACCAATACATTTTCTCGTACCGCTCACTCTATTTCTTGTCGCAGCGGGCCCATAGCTTTCAGCGGAGATAGATCTGTATTATTACTAAAATAGCTACCGCAATATAAATAAGAAGTTATCTTACAAAAAAAAATTGTGTTCACAGTGTAATTGTTCCGGTTATCCTCCACAAGGACACTAGCATTAACACTTTTAGCTATGTCACTCATGGTACTAGCTAGCTAACTCGTCGATCGTCGATCTATCACTTAAACTTCAGCTATTTTCATTTCACTTATAAGTTACGGAATTTGTTATTGACTCTGTTACTGTTCCTGCTGTTGTTCAGAACTCAATATATCCATCTTTGATATACCACCTGTTGGTCATCACACCAATCTTCCTACTTGGTAGTGAGGTGTATTTTACTGTATTCTTACTTATCTTATCTAATAAGGTATTTGAGTCTCAGGTTTGTCTTAGTCTGGGTCAAGACAACCCTTTATTCAGAAGGTCCAGTCAGTGAGAGAGCGAGTTGAGATTTACGACCTCTGTCTCTACTCTCCAACGAAGCTTCCAACGAATTAACGAATTGATTTAGCTCAACTGGAATTCTGACGGCAACACTCGCTAGTGGGTCTTCGCTACGCAGATCAACCCAACTAGGATTGATTCTGTCTGTGTAGTGCTTCAGTCTACATCGGCCACTTGCTGGATAGTCCCGAACAGTAATAATAGACCAAGGTAAAAAATTTCAGTATTTTTAAAGAATAGAATTCACTCCTTCCAATAACCATTGTGCAAAGCATAGTGTGGTATGTCTGCTGCAATTCCATTTATTATTCCTTCAATTCCTCATCCAAAAAAACTAGGAAGAGACCTGAGCCCAGAGAGGGTAATCCTCCAGCTAAAAAAAACAAAAACAAACAATAACAAACAAAAGTCAGTACAAATACAAATGAGAGCGGTGCTCTCAGTTTAAAGATAGAAAAACAAAAAAAAAAGTGAGTATGTCTCATTTCAGTACATTTTCAAGAGTTTCACAGTCCCAAAAGTTAAGATGACCTGCAGCAGATAGTAAAGAGTTCATTACAAGTGTTGTAATTAGGAAATTCAGTACAAAGCTTAAGTTATACGAGTTTCTCCACATGTTTTTGGCAGACATTACTTCAGTTCTAAGCCAGCTTCAGTTTTCTAGGAGGATTACATCTCTAGGCTCAGGTCACTTCCTAGTTTTTGATGAAGAAGCAAAGTAATAATAAATGGAATAGCAGTAGGTATACCACACTTTAATTCATCATTGAAATGTTTTGAACAAACACAATGGTTATCAGAAGGAATGAATTCCTTTCTTTTAAAATAATTTGTCCGATGTATTTTTCAATACTTTGTCTTCTTTGTGAAACTTATAGAAAGACAACTTCTTTTATAGTTTTTGTTATTATTATAAGATCCTAGAACTCACAAGTACAGCCACCCCCTCAACTTTTACTGACTTTTATAACAGTACAAGCTAGAGCTATTGTTAGAGCAGAGTAGTTCCCAGAAAAACAAGCCACTTCATTATGCTAGCCATCCTGATCCAGGTCACTTCCAGGAACAACCATGCAACAGCAAATTCACAATCTCCACCAGCAGCAACAACTCTTGGCATTGGTTCTTAGAAGAGCCAGCAACAACACCACCTGTCAATGAATTTGAAGAAGAATATTAATTATCTGGCACACTCAAATTTCTGCCTCCCATTTTTCCACAACACAGCCAGGAACAAGCTATAATTTTTGTACTAGCTGTTGGACATTTCATAATCTACCCATTTCTATAATTTGGTAGCTCTGCAACTAGTTATGAGCCCGCTGCAACAAGAAATAGAGTGAGCAGTAGGATAAACCAATACTTTTTCTATGAGTTAGGTCAGTGATACCACAAATGGGCGTGACCGGATATACATGATGTCATCATGCACGCCCTCTATTGAAATAACAATGGCTTCGCCTCACGCTAATTTCAATTACCTTACTCCTATTATCCATGGAGCTCGGTTACCCAAGCTATTACCAGTACAAATTGTTAACTAGTGGTGCACTACTTGAGCACAAATGGCAAGTGAGCCTGTGCACCACTGTCAGCCGCTGAGCTATGACAACCACCGGCGAACAAACACTCCAATTCTGTATTTCCAATTCTGTATTTATACTATTAAGGGGTACTGCTATGCCAACAAAATAATAATAAGAATCTTTGAAAAAAGAGAAATAGCTGCCTTCCCCTGGGCCACGAGCCCCACCTAGTCCCAGCTCCCTGATTAACCTCGTTTAACCACCTTAAACTTATTCAAGCGGTCCAGGGTTCGATTCCAGGTGGCTACCAAATATTTTTAATTCTGCATTGTTTAAAAATCCTGTGAAAGAGAGAGAATACATCTAATCACTTTATGTATAGCCAAGAAAATATTTTTTTGTCTATAATTTAGTATCTGAGTACCCTGAGGAAATTTTTTGACGACCCTTGTGCAAACTCTGGATGCGTTGCTGCTCGGTGTTGCTTCTAGCATGAATTTAAATTCTCAATAATGTAAAATTGCACACCGTGTGGGCCGAAGGGGCTTTTATTATTCTATATGAAATTACAAAATAATATGGCATTGAAAGCGATTCTGTTAATTAATTATTTTTCATACAGCTGTGGCAATAATTGGCATGAAATAAATCTATACAACCGAAAATTGATACCGAGTAAGGTAGATACCACTGTAAATTCTACGGTAACTATTTATTGCGGCAGCTCCTCACCTGTATACTGGGCGTTTTCAAGATCATACACGTTGGAATCGGTTTTTGTCCCTGATTACAGCAGACACACCTCCGGAACCAGTCATATAACACTCAACCAATTAATGCCACAAGACTCTGGAGCTTACTACTGCACTGGGACACACTTGTCGCAAGATTTTATTCGGAGCATATACGTATCAGTGTATATAGCAGTGCCACATGGTAAAGTGGTACCGAACTGGGTAGAAGTAACCGGAGGTGGCGCTGTTACTCTTACTTGTAGTAGTTATGGCTCGGTGGAATGGTTTAGTGCTAACTTTAGAAGTCAAAATAAAACTATTCTACACAATACTCTTTCATTGATCAATTTGAAAAAAGAGCACAGTGGCCCTTACACCTGCAGAGGAACTTATAAAGTTCTTGATACCAGACGCCTCCACATTTTCCATAATGCAGCAATAGTTATTGTGGACGGAGTTTTACGTCGAATTAACAGTTGAAAACCCACAGGTACCAAGTGTGATTGTATAAAGTCATAGCTACTCCTGTCTTTTATTGAATATTGATTGTGAGCAAATGCCTTATAAGTATATTTTACTTCTAGCTATTACCCATCACTCATGAATAATTTTATTCAAATTTTATAGTATAGAGGTGTGACTGTTATAAAACTTATCTGGGAGATTTGGATCTCCTGTATTTTTTGGCAAGGAGCTGGTCCCACCCTTGTATATAATATCCCCATGCTATTATTTATCAATAAAAAAAAAGATTGACGGTGCTCTGTTTAACAACATCGTGTATAGTGCATTAGCTTTAAATTTTGTTTTAAACATTAAAATACTGATACAGGAAAAATTGACATGTACCAGAGGCCCAAAAACGATATTTAAAATGGCTTGAATTAAAAAAAAAAAGAAAAAGGATATTAACTAGCGAAAGCAGGATATACATTTTAGCCTATATAGAACTCTGCGTTCCAAAGCTCCTATTATTCCATTACACAGCAAACATTTATGATGAATATCACATAGTTGCCAAGTTTATGAAACTAATTTTAGGTACAGGTAAAACCACACCCATCTTAGTGAGCCACACCCAAAATCACACCCATTTTAGTAAGCCACACTTAAACCATGCCCATTATCAATAGACCACATTCCTTTCAGTTCCAATTTCAAATAATATTTATTATAGGTAGTGAGGACCAACGGAGGACTCCAGCAAGCCAAACATGAAGAATGAAGACCCGTCTGGGACGGCGATGCTGCACACCGCTAAAGTGCGCAAAATTTGGATTCAATTCAATGATCAATTCCACGAAATATCGATTTATATTTTCAAGTTGACTACTGATTCGCTATTTTACCCCGCCCCCAATAACGTTGAGCTCCGCGGACGCGCAATTTATTGGTAAGAGAGCATAATCAATTGACTAGTGGTAGCTCTAAAAAGAGCCCATTTGTAAACAAAAATAAGAAATACAATAATGAGCCGTGAGATTGCCGTTGTAACTTTGGAAAAGGTTAGTCAGAAGTGACGGCATATTTCCAATGTTGCTTGGAGTTGGTTGCTCATTAGTGAGAGCGGGGTAGTTCTGCACAAATTTCAGACTTGTAGGTGATAGGGCTGAAGAATATAGCGGTAGCAATCCCGACAGAAAGAACTGAAGTGATGATGAAGGAGTCTATATCACCAGCCAAGTCTGAATACAATGTTGGTGGAATAGTAGGAGCTGGTACCAGTCAGGATGGAGTAGCTGCTCTAATGGCTTCACAAGTAGAGCCTCATTCCGTACCCTGAAAGTATAATAGAAGGATGTTATTTGAGGTGACTGTTTCAGACTAGTATACACTACAGTTATACAGTTATAGCTGGGGACCCGTTTGTCCTCCTGCTTCGCGGTAACCTGTAGATTTTTTTGGCGCCAAAGTTATTTGATCCGCGTAGAAATTCAGAGCTGGCCAGCGATGCGTGAAATAGATTGCAGAGCTGGCAGCTCCGGTACAACAATAGGCTAAGTAGTAATTCGGTGCAACAATAGGCTAAGTAGTAATTCCGGTGCGGTACGTTGCAGATCTGATAATTCCGGTACTGCACCGGATGTTCCGGTACACTTGGCAACTATGATATCAGCTTTCTATCTACTGTTTTCACAGCATAAACTATATAATAGGCATCTATTCACATCTCTTTATGATTACAGCCAAGAAGATTAATTTTTGTGTGAGAATGTTGTGACTAGTGTGTAGCTCCTAATCTTCCTGAGTACCCTCAGGAAAAATTCTGACGGCCCTGGTGCAAAACCCTGGATGCGACGATGCCCGCGTTGCTGCTTACGTAAATTCAAAATCTAGACAGATTCTAAAATTGCACAGTGATACGACCAAAAAGGGCTTTAGTCACCTCTAAAAGTACGGTATAATAATGGCGTTGAGATTCTTTTGGTTAAATAATGTTTTTTCATTTATCTTTGGCAATAATTGGCGTGAAATAGACCTATACAACAAAAAAATGATACCCGGCAGGGTAGATACCACTGAAAATTCTTCCGTAACTATTTATTGTGGCAGCTCATCACCTGTAACCTGGACGGTTTATTCGATATATGATAATTACGTTAGAACTTCAGTCCCAGACTACAGCAGGCACGCCTCTGGAACCAATCACTTAACACTCAATCAATTAGTAGGGCAAGATACTGGAACTTACTACTGTGCTGGAACACACCTGTGGGAAAACTTTACTCTGGGCGTGTTCATAGCAGTGTATATAGCAGTGCCACGAGGTAAAGTGGTACCGAACTGGGTAGAAGTAACCGAAGGTGGCGCTGTTACTCTTACTTGTAGTAGTTATGGCCCGGTGGAATGGTTTAGTGTTAACTTTAGAAGTCAAAATAAAACAATTCTACACAATACTCTTTCATTGATCAATTTGAAAAAAAGAGCACAGTGGCCCTTACACCTGCAGAGGAACTTATAATGTCCGTGGAGGAACTAAACACCTCCACATTTTCCATAATGCAGCAATAGTTATTGTGGACGGCGTTTTACATAGGGTTAACAGTTTAAACCCCAGGTACCCCAGGAACCCCTGGAACCAATTATGATTCAATGAAGTCGTAGCTACTCCAGTCTTTTACTGAATATTGATTGTAAGAAAATATTATTGCCTTATAAGCATATTATATTTCTAGCTGTAACGGATTATACTGATGATTATAAAAGTGTATAATATCATACACTTCCTTGTAAACAAACATGTTATATATATGTAACTCTTATATAGAAGCAATAATATTGGACTCATCGGATGTAATAATTTGCTCTAGTACTGTTACACCAGACTATCCTTCACAAAACAATTTTGAGGTGTAATTATTCAAATTATTCATTTTTACTAACAACAAAAATAACACCATAGTATAATTTGTACAGGTGTATCACATCTGAGAAATTGGGATCTTCAAGATTTTGTTGTCCAGGAGCTGGATCCATCCTTCTATATAATATCCCCATGCTATAGTTTATCAACTTAAAACTTAATTGATGATACCCTATTAAATAGCATCATATAGCTAAAGAGGTTGTTTAAGCATTATAATAATACAGGTAAAATATTGACTTATATCAGAAGAAGCATAAAACAAGCAAAATAAGGATATAGTTTTAGCGAATGATCTTAAATTCTACAAACCCAAGCTCCTCAGTTTTAGCTTAATTTCATACATCGCTAGCTGTTAGCACATTATTTTAACTATTGTGGTTATTCCTTCTTTTCTTTCTTTTTTTCCAATAATTATCCATTTTTAAAGTTAAACTAAAGCATACTCTGTGACATTTATTTTTACACTGTACTACAAGCATACAAAAACAAACTATTAGCTGGCAATAGATATAGTGCCAAACTTGTGGAGAGAAATTTGAACAAATAGGACAGACAAAAATATTAAACAATTCTGTGAATTAGATGAACAAAGAAACAAACAAAAAAAGGACTGGAACGATTCTGCTGAGAAAATTAACAAATTTGGGAATTGATACAGTGCAGCAGTTCAAGTCCAAAAACTCTACTATAGGTCCCACGGGGGAATATTTTAATGGATTAGACCACCAATTTCTATTTGAATATTATTTGAAGGGACTATAGTAGTGATTAAGATGACAATTCCACTGGATTCACTCTGTCACGTTATTCCAGTCATCAGCCTGATAGGCTATTAAGAGAGTTCCAACTTCTGCTGATTTACACAGCTGCAGCAATCTTAGATTAATATTTTGTTGTTTTCAATACAACTTTGTTCATTACTTTTCCAAGTAAAAAAACATGATAAAAACAAATGTCCTTGGAAAGCAAAATGGTATATTGAAAAGCACAGGTAACTTTATTACTGAGCAAATAAGAAGAGTATAATAGGAAAGCAAATAATTATAGTCTACCATTACTTGGGCTCTCTTGGACTTGCCAAGAAATTAAACCTTCTTCCCCCCCCCCCCCCTCCCCTCCCCCCCCCCCCCCCCCCCCCCCCCACTCTTGCCCTAACTACCACTGTTGTTGAGGAAATTCTTAAATTTAATAAGCCTTGCTCTATTTTATGGTAGTCCATACCCATTGCTTGCTTTGTTTTGTGCAACCCAAATGACCAGTATAAGATGCACAAATACCAATTTGGTCAGTACTCATAATATTCAAGCACCTCTGTCCCTGGCAATACATCCTTCAGTAATTTACATAGTTGTATACTATTCCAACTTCTTCTAATACCCACCCAACTGAAAAAGAGTTTGAAAACTTTGTCTTACTAATGAACACTGAATACAGCCTTTTATTTTTTTGTTTTTATGTATACTATGTATGTATTTATGCCATTTTTTATCCATTATATTCACTTAAAGTGGAAAAAAGATATAGCTAGCTATGATATAGCCAACAAACTAAACTTTATGTAGTGTGGAACAAAACTTGCCAGTTGGTGTCTAGAACTGTCAGAAATATAGCTGGTAACCCTCCAGGTACAAAAGCACACCCAGCCAGGGAATATATATCCCCCCCCCCCCCCCCCCCCAGAGGAAAATTAACAGGGGAATAACATTTAAAATGAGGGGGGGGGGGCAGTTATCTTGCCAACTACCTCATATACTTAATACCCCCAAGGTGAACATGAAAGTAAACTAGAACCAGTACAAAAGCAAAACTAATTATTAATTGAAAATAACAAAATGACATATAGTTCTGCCAAGTGGCTATTGAATTCTGTAGTATCCAGTAGAGTTTTACTAAGTTTCACGCTATAGCTACGCATAAAAATATAACATACTCTCTAGCTAATTAATATAGTCCACTTTTTACCAAGTTAGACTTCATCAACCTCGTCGTAAAAATCGACATAAAGGTCCAGCCAGTCGACATACAGCTTGGGCTAAGCATTTGCGATGAGGTTGCTTTTGGTTCTCTTTACATTTTTCTGCTCTCTCTCTTATACAATCTTCAAAGCCATCTCCTAAGCTACATTTCATATCCATTCCTTTCATACAATCTTCAATTAATGACTGCATGAGCTTGTTACATGCTCTTAATTCTTTCCTAACAGATTTCTTGTTCTTCTTTTTCTTCTTTTTCTGCTCTTCAGCATTTTTCTCAATGTCTACTTCATTTCTGAAGTTCGGAATTTCATCTTCACTGTTAATTCTATAACCTCTGTATTCTCTGTCCTTTCCTTCGCTGTTCGCAATATTCAAGTCTTCCTCTTCATCTTCAATGCTATCATCATTGTCTTCCTACCCACTTGAAGGTAAGCTTTTTCATAGTCACCCATTAGATCTAACTCAGACTTAACCTTGTCAATCTTGCTGTACTGCAAATCAGATAATTCATACTCTGCAGCATCTACAGGTAAAGCTATTCCATTCGGTATGAAAATAACCACAAAATATATAAAATTATACTTTTTCATGGCTCCAATGTCTCTTAGTTGCTCGCTATAATTCTGCAGTATAGCTTTCACCTATAGCAGTATCTTTAATGTACGTGATTTCCTCATGTTGCAGTTATTATTCACACATAACCAGACTTGCTAAAATAATAGAATACTCTACTGTGTGGAAGCTATGTGCCTGACACTGCAGTATTGCCTATTAATTGTCCTGTCTCATTGATTTAGACTTCCATTTTGTAATTACGTGGTTATGCACTTTATAATTGCATTCACAGCATATCGATGACTGCTTAAGTGTATGCTGTTAGAAATCAGAGCTTATAGGTAGGACTCCAGCTCTCTATACCCTCTTCCTACACCCCACACATTTTCTTTGAAATCATTTTGATCTTTGTATATGATGCAGATTGATACATATCGGTTTGGTAAATTGTTACTTTTCTATGCTCCCTCCTATTGGGCTTTGCATTTGCTACAGCAATCAGCTCCAGCAATTTTCATTCCTGCTGTCACTAGCTAGCTTGTGCTTACAACCTTAAACAATCAGGATTAGTTTATTTCTTGAATACGAAAGTTAAGGCAACACCACATAGATAAACAGCACCACACAGATAAACAAGACCCATAGATAAACAACACCATAATTATGTATTATTTTTCCTTATTTACATAAGCTATAAACTGTCAGTCAAATAAGTTGTTTTACTAGTGTTCATTGAACATTTAACAATTGAGCCAAGAATTGAATTAAAACCCTAAATTACAACAATTCGTGAAATACAATTCATGAGCCAAGCAAAATTATTTCAACTGGTTCTTTAATACCTTGCTACTTAACATAACATTTTTGTACAGCTATATTCATCCTACCTTAAGCACCAAAATTATATTACACTCACAATTAAGTCAGTGATAACATTATGACATCTTATATTGGCCAAGATAAAAAAAAGAGACAATGGAAATGTATTGGATGTGTTTCCTTGCATAAGTCAGCAGAGTATTGTATTTTTACAATCATTATGGTAATGTTTTCATTGTCTATATAATAATATTGTTAAATACTGTGTGTATACTGTGATTATTCACACAAGAACTAACAGTTTACGAACACTAGCTTCACTAACAGGAAAACATAAGTGAACATAAAAAGCAATTTTATTTTATTGTAAGCAGCAGTATTGGAACGGTAGAGTACAACAAGATTTGTAACATACCACTGGAATAGAAAAAAATAATGGCAAATGTCATATTTCCCATTGTTATGATTGTGGCTTTCCTACAAGGTAGTATAGCTCTACCCGTTGACATTAAAGAACCCAATGGAGTGGCTAGTACACTTGATGATGAGACAGAGAAGATCAATTCTGAGCTAGACCTTCTTGATGAAGAGGAAGTAGCACTTCTTCAAGATATTGAAGATGACAATAATGCAGATGTGGCAGTACAAGAAAAATACAGTCCTCAAGATAATCAGGCAGAAAATGATGTTGATGATGAAGATGAAGAAGCAGAAAACGAGGAAGAATTCAATGATAGTGGTGTTGGAGCTAAAGGAGAAGAAAACAATCTGTACTCAGATAATACCAGTGCACTTTCTTCAGAAAACATTTCTGATGAAGAACAGAATGAGAAAGATGTGCAGGAGCAAAGAAGAAGAAAAAAAAAATGTCGTAGAAGGAGAAGGTGTGTTAATAAGATGACAATTACTGGAAAAAGAAATCGAAAATCTGTGCAGACAGTCTAAACAGAGGAAGTCGTAACTGCTGATAAATTGTAACTTACGGAGTGCAAGAAAATTAGAAGCTAGTGTGAAAACATTGTACAAGTCTAGAAAATTGTGACTTTTATTCAATTATAGTTAGTTTTTTTATTTTATATTCAAAGATAGAACATTATTCTTCTATGACTAGCTAGGTATCTAGAGATAGAATATGTCATATTATTACATATAATACACATGAATTTCACAGCAGTGTTTATGTTTTTATGAGATACAACATTCAGTTTTTTGAAAATTTTATTTGTAGTACAATGATAGGTTGGTATACAGATTTGTTACTACTATGATAGATTTCCATCTGTTATAAAACAAATGGGATCTAAACGTCTTTTTACTGAATTAGTACTATACTACAACATGATTAAAAACATGATATACAGTGTTTATGTCTGTAAAAGTGATATGTCAGGTCTTTATTACATGCCACTTTGTAGAATGTGTATTATTCTTATATCATTGATAGGCAAAAATATTTTACTTATTTCATTTGAGAAAATAACGATCAATTCAGAAATGAAAAGCTACATTCAATTGTGATAAGGTAGCAACATCTGGCAGATGTGACATACAAATTAATATCTTTCCATGCCAGCATATTTATGTGAAAAGGAATAGAAAGTATAGTTGTTCTACTTATTTTCTACCATAGCTATTAATGTATTATAGTACATCATCATATAAGCTCAATATTCATACAAAGTGATTACCCACTGTTATTCTACATTCTACATTAATTCCTTGTTCAATGTTCTGAATTCAATATATCTTCCTTTTCTTGGTTGCCTGCTTGGATAGTTTGGCCTACAATGCCCATGTCTGTTTTTCAAGTGTCTTACAGTATCTCTAGTAGGTGTTTGGATGATCTAGTGGAAGCTTCATGGATTTTTTATTATGATGCCAAGATATAGCTAATTGGTCCCCATCATTTCGTCACTTACACCCCATTTTTAGACTGAAAATCTTATATGACTGTCCCAGCATTTAGCTAGAGAAAGTTACAAACAGGACAACTAATGAGCTGTTGGCAGAATAAATTAGTTTACTAATGTTAGATACGTTTTACTATTGTGTTACTATTATTTAATTTAGAAATTATTTTTGAGCTGCTAGTTAAAAATAATGTAATGCAGTTAATGTGCACTACTTCTCCCCAAACTACTTGTGCAGCCATTTTGACTTCCCCCATTTACATACTCATAGCTAAAAACCCGGTATATTTCTATCCACTCTCTACTTCTACAGTGGTGTTCCTGCCCAGATATATACCGGAGGTTGGAGTTGAGTCCCCGATGAATCGCCCAATTCTCTGGCGTCGATATTTTTGGGCGTCAGCGGAGGTGGCAAAAATTTATATTTTTAGTCTAGCTAAAATTGCTGCATAATTTCAAGTAACATGGGAATAGTATTCCTTTTGCAAATTTATTTTATCACTTCTAGTACTGGTAAAAACTGGCGGACAATAAATATATACAATAAAATGGTGACACCGAATAAGGTGTGCAGTACCCAGAATTCTTCAGTAACTATTTATTGCGGAAGTTCTTCCCCAGTGAGCTGGACGTATTTACCGGTAATTCCCTCTAACGGGGCCCAGGTGCCGGACTTTAGGAGGCACACCGCAGGAATGAAAACAAATAACACTGAACAAATTATTCTGGACAGATTCTGGTATGTATTACTGCAACGGTACACACGAGGGGCAGGCTTTTACCGTTTACTCAATAATAGCAGTTCATTACGGAATAACAAAGAATCAAGTAGTACCGAACTGGGTAGAAGTATCAGAAGGTGCTTCAGTTACTCTTACTTGTGGCAGTTACAGCCCTGTGGAATGGTTTAGTGTAAAATAAAACAATTAAATACAATACGCTTACCTTGTATAATTTAAAGAAAAAGCACAGTGGCCAGTATGTATGCAGAGGAACTAATAAAAAAGTTAGACTTAATGGATTTACAATAAGCGGACACTATTTTACCAGTGTTTTCCACAGTCAAGCATTAATTGTTGTAGAAGGAATTGTTCACAGAGTGAACACCTTAAAACCTGGGAATAATGAACAAGCTATTGTTATCTGTACAGTGACAATTGTTGTGATGCATTTATTATTTAAGAAGGCATACTTCTGTGTTTTGACATAAATAGAAAATCATTACTATGATTATTGAAAGTGAACTGTTGCCCATTTAACATTTCCAGCTGTAAAGAGCAAAGAGGTAATTTATTTTGGGGGGGGGGGGGGGGGGGGGGGAGGAGGATTCAAGGAAATTTAGTTATTTTCCCCTTCAAAATAGGTCGTCTCTGACATGATGATTGGAATGTTTGAGCATGCAGTTAGGACTTGCAAACTTACTGGAGTTCGTATGGTGGTGGTAAGTTATAATCTTGGTTATGCACAGTTTGTCATAGCTACATATGTGGGGGCTACTAGGGGTTAAGCCAAGACCTCTCCGATATTGAAGTACTGCCACCAGGATCCCTTGTCTTCACAACCGTAGATAGCTCCTGCAGGCTGAAGAAGTTGAGTGCATTTACTGTACGAAGACATTCCCTAAAGATAAGATAGACGATCATTCAAGCAACTGTTGGCTTAATGAGTAAGCAATGTCTAGAGTGTAAATCGCTGAATTTGTTTGCCTTCAAACGGTAGCACAGCACAGAATAGTGAAGATGAAAACAGAACCAGACCGCCAAAACTGATACACTTCCTTAAATACGGAACTGATGCACACGACACTTTTGCACACAGACTTGCAAGTGAACATTTGCACAGTACAAAATAAAAAAATATGAATAAACTACTGTGTTCACATATTCGAAAAGTTCTTTGATACTGGATAATAATTATTATGTGTCTCAGTTCTTAATGTTGTGGACAGGCAAAAGTATTTTCCACATCTGATCAAACCAAAGTGACTTAAATAACCTATAATTATTAATAACAAAAATTAAATATTATTATAATTAAATATTAATTATTATAATTAAATATTAATTATTGTATTATTAATAAAAAATTTTCTCCATACATGCAAGTGTTGTATTTGTATGCATTCTTTAAAATGTCCAACTTGACTTTGATTCGATCTAGTGTGCTATAGGTACACCAATCAATCTTATACAGACCTAAATTGAACCATGTACAGACTGGCTATTGCGTCCAAAATACTACACTGTTTAATCAAATATTGGAGTACATTATCAATCTATTTCCAGTAATTTTTCATGTTGATAATTAAGAGAAGCTTTGAACATCAAAAATACAAGGCAGTGAGCTGCAAAACAGGAGATAACAACTATTCAGTATAGATTACCAGTGAATATTGAATAAGCTAAAACCACTGATTGTTATTGCTGGTCCATGGCCAATCCATGAAAAAAGCCAAGACAACTAGCCTCCCACCTTTAAAAAATTATAAACAATTATTTATATTATTCTAATGAATTCCGCAACTTTGAACTCAATGCATTATTTGAGTCCCTCCTTTTTCCCATTGGATCCGACACCTAATTTCAGTGTGCATAGATTTGTTATTATGTTGGAAAAATCAAGAGCATGCACTTCTGTCATGAGGCAAGACATATCTATATAGGGCTGAGTTCATTGAAAACTATCTTTCTTGTCAATTATTGTAGTTATTTGTCAACTCTATCAGCAGCGTTATGGAATTGGTTACAGTGGTTAAGCATATTAAATTGTTGTGTATTTAACTTAGGTCACTATCAAATATTATGTTATTGTTTTTTCTTGAAGTAAGTAATTAATACAGTTATTACAGCAAGAAAAACAATATCATATATGGAAGACTGTTGAAAGAAATTGCAAAAAAATTGCTATGAAATTAGTTCTTCAAAGATGGCAGTGTAAAATTTGTCATGTTATTAACATGATGTCTTAATGTCTTGCTTCATTAACCAGCATATCGTCACTCCCAAGGTGGTCTCCGTGCTATAGCATCAACAACGGGAAATGCAGTTATAACGTTTTTGTTTCAAAACATTCCTTTTTAAGTACATATCACACCTGAAGTTTCACAATGTGTATACTATGAGTGATTCTTCCAATTGCTCATTCAACATGAATTTGAATTATAGAGCTCTTGAAGAGTTAGACTTCTCTCTGAGATAGCTGTGCCTTTCCCCTAGTTAATGGTGATTGCCCTTTCTTAGCAACTTTACTGATGTTGAAATTGACACTGTCTCTCAAATTCTTGCAACCATTGTTGTTTTGGCTGGTATACCCACTGACTCAAGAGATTTAGATCTTAATAGAGACCAATTTATCAAATCATTCTTTTATCCAAGATTGCAGTTCTTTGTGTTCTAATACTGATTCTTCCCAAAGGCCTAGATAATCTCATTACCACCCCAATTCTCCCAATCACTCTGGCAACTGTGGCAATCATTCTAATAGAAGTTCTAACAATGGATTTGGCCATTCCTTCAACCATCACTTAGCATAAACCTCATTTCAATTCTCATCCTTCTTCCTATAATCCCAGTTCCCATTACCATTTCAATAGACTTCATTCCCCACCAAAAAGAGTTGCTATAAATGCAATAATCTTGGTCATTATTCCAACAATTGTCCTAACCCTCCTTCCATTCCTTCTAACCCTTCTCATTCCAATGATCAATCCCAAGCCCATTCAAATATGCAACAGTCTGGTTCTAACAACAATCATGGATCTCAAGATTCAAATTCCAGACCTCAGTCCAACATCTGTACCAATTCCCAGAACAAATTCTAGACCTGTGAGAAAGGTTGATCGTTTGACTTCTGATCCTGATTCTGACACTAAACTACTTAACTGCTTTGACGAGGAATTTGTTACTCATGGTTACATCAGCAACATCTATACATCGATTCTGGTACAAAAAGAAGCTTTTTTGTCATCAAATTTTATGACCCTCAATATGTCACCTGTTAAGCAAGAATCATAGTGTGGCATTTCTCAAGTCATTTCCCAGTTTTCTGTGTCTGAATTACCCATTGACATTCCAACTCTCAAAGGTGTTGCTAGGTTTGCTCACTGTCCATCTTTACCCAATAACACTGTATTGTTAGGCATTGACTTTGGCAAGAAGTTTGTGGAGCTCATCAACTCCATTAAGCAGGTACCTGGTTCAGTGCTCTCTGTCACAAGAGCCATGTGTGCAGAACAAGAGCTAGCTGACCAAGTGTCTGAAGCCTTGCATCAGTCTGAAGGTACCAACACCTTACCCTTAGCTGACATCCCAGTTATCAGTGAGCTTGATGTATCAGACACAGCTGACACTGAGTGAGAAGACTTTCTCAGCAGTAGAACTGGAAGCCCTTGCTCTTCTGTCAACTGTGGAACACTTTCGGTTCTATTTGCAGGAGAAACTCAGAATTTGATTGCGAAGTAGTCCAAGTCAAAGACAGCCATAACTTGGTGGTTGATGCCCTCTCCAGGCAGAGTTGGCCATCACTCCCTGACCCAGCTGCTCAAGCAGCAGAAGTTTCAGATGTTTATGCTCCACTCCTTTGTTAAGATTCTACTCAGACTGGAACATCATTTTTCCAGAGGGGGAACCTCGCACATTAACACAAGCCACACCCATGGACACACCCTCAAGCTATGAACATTGTCATTGAATCATTTAGCATGCCTTTATTATATTATTTCTATCTAACTACGTAATTGCATGCATTCTATCTAATCCACACCTTCATTACATCATCCCCTTTACTGTATCATATGATGACCATTCATTGCACATGCCCAGACTGGTAGTAGTCTAGCCATGTCAGTCCCTTTGTCCTTCTAACTATTAAGATCAGACTTAAAACTATGTGACTTGGGTTGGTTGGAAGCCTTGAAAAGCTTGGACTAGCTAGAATTACAACTCTGGGCAGCATTCCTGGAACTCTCTCTGTTGCTTACACTACACTGAAAAAACAAATAGGGTAAAAAGTGTTTTTACTAAAGTAATACTGTACAACAGAAATAAAAAACACGAATAAACTACTGTGTTCACATAATCAGTTTATACTAAAGAAGCTAAAGCACTGATTGTTATTGCTGGTCCATGGCCAATTCATAAATAAGGCCAAGACAAGTAGCCTCCCACCTATTATTTTAACAAATTCCGGAACTTTGTGAATTCAAAGCATTATTTGAGTTACTCCCTTTTCCCCCTGGATCAAACAACTACTATCAGTGTGTATAAATTTGGTCATTGGGAAAATTAAGGGCGTGCATTTCTGTAATGAGACATGACATAAAGGGCTTCTCTTGCCTGAAAAGAGTTCATTGAAAACTAACTTTCTTGTTAATTATTTGTCGACTCTATCGGCAGTTTTTATAGATTTTGTTATGGTGGTTAAGTGTAAGTTGTGTATTTAACTTAAACCACTATCAAACATGTTATTGTTTTTCTTGAAGTAAGTGCTTAATACATTATTACAGCAAGAAAAACAATATCACATATGAAAGACGTTGTTAATAAGAAATTGCATATAAATTGCTATGAAATTAGTTCTTCTTCAAAGATAGCAGTGTACAATTTGAAAACTAATTTTCTTGTGAATTATTTGTCGACTCAATCGGCAGTTTTTACGTATTTTGGTATGGTGGTTAAGCATAAGTTGTGTATTTAACTTAGATCACTAATGTTATTGTTTTTCTTGAAGTAAGTAATTATTACTGCAAGAAAAACAATATCATTTATGGAAGACATTGTTAATAAGTTCTTCTTCAAAGATGGCAGTGTACAATTTGTCATGTTATTGACATGATGTCTTAATGTCTTGCTTCATTAACCAGCATATCGTCACTCCCAAGGTGGTCTCTGTGCTCAACAACGGGAAATGCAGTTCTTACTTTTTTGGTCAAAACATTCCCTTTTAAGTACATATCACTCATGAAGTTTCAGTACAATGAGTATACTATGAGTTTTACTATAAATTAACTCACGAACAAAATATTGAAGACATCAAGCTCCTCTGTCAATAATGAAATTTTCGCTGAGCTCTGGGAAGTGAAAAGAGTACTAATATTAGCAGAGTGAATATTTCATTATTGTTAATAATATTATTTGGTAAATATTTGCAGCTGTAGCATTGTTTTTGTTCATCAGTGAGTTACTTGCTGTGGCACCAGACCAGAATACCATCAGCAATGGCACGGCGGCAGTTGACATAAATTTGACAATGTGGAATGAGGACATGTTTGAAGGTGATCTTAAAATTCCTGAAAAATTGATCATGGATTATTACAATTTAAAGGATATACCTGGAGGAGAAGAAATTTTGCTCAACATTTCAAATAATGCTAGAAGCAAGAGGTCAAATGAGAGGTTTAATAAGCGAGCAGCTGGAAGCAAGATTCGTCTGTGGGAGAATGCAATAGTACCATATACAATTTCACGGAATATGCCAGCTGAGGCTGCAACGAATATCTCAACTGCAATGAAGGTATTTGAAACGAACACATGTTTGCGATTTAGAACAGTCAATGGAGCGAGAGACTATGTTAAATTTACCAAAAAGAATAAAGGCTGCTATTCCACTTTTATTGGAAGACGAAATGGTAGACAAATTATTAACTTGGGATCTCCAGGCTGCTATACTGTTCCTGTAATACTGCATGAAATTGCACATGCCATTGGCTTCTGGCATGAGCAAAGTCGACCAGACAGGGACAGTTATGTCACAGTCCATTGGAATAATATTGAGAGAAAATCTTCAAGATTTTACCAATTCTTGAAAAGGAAAGATTACAGCATTGACTATCAAGGTTCAGAATATGATTATAGCTCTATCATGCATTATCCTGAACAAGCATTTTCTAAATCCAACTGCAGGGGGAAAGGCTGCATTACTATGTCAGTGAGAAACCCAACAGTGTATGTCAGTCAGGGAAGTCCTATTCTGGGAAAAGCGAGCACGCTCAGTCGTGAAGATATTGTCCAAACGAATCGCTTGTACTCATGCCCCCAGCCTGGAATAAAAGGATTATTGATTATAGTCATAAGATATGGTATTTCCATGCGAGATACAGATGGATGGTTGAACAACCCGGATCCTTATGTGTCGCTGAAGGCAATCGATTCCCAAGGGAGCAGCTACCCTTTCAAGACACCAGTTGCAGGAGGCACAAGAAATCCAGTGTGGAATGAAGTTGCAGTTTTAGGTGAACGTAACTGGCAGTTTTTCAGAATTAGTTCTTGGGATGAAGATTGGGGCAAAGACGACCAGCTGACGATGTCTGAGACTATTCAAGTGTCACCTGGGAATCATCGAAGTGTAAAGCATTGCGAAAACCAAGCATGTGCAGGATATATTATATTTGATTATTATTTGTATACTAATACGAGAGAAATTGCAAGACTCACTGTGAATATTCGCTTTGCTAGACATCTTCGAGACACGGATCCTATTTGGAACAAGCCCGATCCATATGTCCAGGTTGAGGGTTACAATGTTGTCACGGAGCCTGATAGGAGGAGATCAAATATTGTATCAGGTACCACACATCCCACTTGGAATGAAATTATTGATTATGGGTGCAATCGTTGGAGTTTAATGACACTTCAAATAAAAGATAATGACGGTAGAAGTGCTGATTTGATGTCAGACAAACACTGGATCCAACTAAACACAGGTTACTATTATTATCACAGAAGAGAAGCATACGACAGAGGTTATTTTGTATTTGATTATGCACTGACAATTGACAGGGATGATTGTTCACCAAGTCCATGCCGCAATGGAGGCTCCTGTGTTGACAAATGCACTGGCTATCTGTGCAAGTGCCGTAGAGGATTCTTAGGCACAACATGCCAGCACTTAGCTGGAAATTTGAGACTTACGGCACGTTATGGTCGCAACCTCCCTGACAGTGATGGCTTGTGGAATGACAGTGATCCGTACATGGAATTTGTGGCAGTTGATGTTTTTGGAAAGACAAAGAGAAAGAACAGTAGATCTGTAGGTGGCAATCATAACCCTGAGTGGAATCAAGTACTGGACTTTGGTTATGGAGCTTGGAAGAGCATCAAAATTAGAGTTTATGATTCTGATTGGGGCTCCGATGATGCATTGTCAGCAGAGCAGACTGTCAAAGTGACTAAATACAGATCTTCAACAAATTTGAGACACGAGTGTTACTCTGGTTATACAATTTTTGACTTGAATTTTCATTAACTGCAATCCTTTCATAAACTTTATCATCGCCGATGAAATAACTATTGTGTTATCACATGTTATTCTAGTATACGCAATAAACTTATTAATTCATCTTGTTACTAATACAGTAATTATTATGATTGTTTAATCAATTCATATTAATTTTGTATATCCAAAGTAATGTGTTCAACTAACTTCATACACAAGTGAACTCTTTAGCTGCATATTTGATGCACTCATAATACTGTTTAAAATTTTAATGATTTCAAAATTTTGCATATTTAAATCAAGAATTGTGAGGTATATTTTGTTACATTTCTACATGCATAATATATAAGTGTGCTCAGCTTGATACATTTCTTTGTTGTACACTGTAAAATGATCTCAGCATTTACGGGCATAATGGCACACTTACTGGGGATGGTTCTCATCTGTACTGATTATGATTGCTGGTGAAATGAAGCACCAAGGGTGGGGACCCTTAGCCTTATACAGAAGCTGTCTCTGTTCAGGTCTAGCTACATGAACAAGGAGAAGTCTTTAGCAAACAATAAACTTACATGTGCTACATCAACTCATTATCGTCTAATCATATTTATGACCCATGCCAGCATAGGATCCGGTTGCTCACCACACACTAGCCGTGGGGCGTCGACTTGCTTGTGAGGATTCATCATGGAATACACTAAAAAGCACCTGTTACAAAAAATAATTTATAGTTTCTGTTAATTCAATAAGCTATGAGACAGATAGCAGCAAGGACACACTTCTACTCTACAACTATTAGCTCATCTATTACTACATTTCTAAATTACACAGTAGCAACAATTCAATTATCCAAGCACTTTAGTGAACTGGACACCCAAAATCTAACGGCATGTGCAGACACAAAGAATTGCTCAAGCATGCCCCTTCATTCGTGCTTTATCATGCATTTCCTGCTAATGTTAAAATAATTGACATGATTTTCAAACTAGTGTGTTACCCAACTGCTCACACACACACTTAGATATTTAATTACTCAATTCTCATTCCAGCTAGTAGAGCTATGCCAAGTTTACTCCACAGGGTATAGCCACAAGATATAGTAAATTATAAAATGATAACAATTCATGATTAGAATAATGACAATATTCCAGGTCACACTTAATCTCCCTAACATTTCTTTCTAATTTGTTCCAAGTTCCTCGATCTCGATTATCTTTTCTTTCCTGGTGCTGTCTAACCAAATGCCTTTCTTAATTCCAGCTTCTCTTCAAAAGAAACCCTACTACTACTGCTGGGAACAGTTTTCTCCATTTCTACACTGTGGGGAAACCGTTACTATAGTGACGCTGTGTGAATGTTATCATGAACCTTGACCTAGAGAATGCTTAGTCAGCAATAGTTGGCTAATACTTGATGACGTAATTACCCGGTGACAACGCGTGAAGCGGGTGTGCTGAAGCGGGTGTGCTGAAGCGGGTGTGCTGAAGCGGGTGTGCTGAAGCGGGTGTGCTGAAGCGGGTGTGCTGAAGCGGGTGTGCTGAAGCAGGGTGTAGCTTGTCGTAGGCTCTGGTCCTGTGATCCGTACCAACCTCCAGCTCAGGGATGTAGGACCCCTGAACAGTCTCTAAGGTCCAAAAGAATAATTTATTTTTCAAAACTAACTCTAGTAGCTAGCTAGCTATCTACTTAGATTTCTAGCTTGCTCAAATCTAATATATTTTTCTCAAAGTTTGTCAATATACAATGAAATATGTATATGTAGTTCTCTCTTCATCTACTAATTGTGGTATTTAATTTTTAATTATTGTAATCAGTTCCAGGATTTCAAGCCATTCACTTTACTAATGTTTTCGTTCTCTACGATTCTTGCCGTTTAGTGAAACTTGTACAAGTTTTTAGGGACGTTTTTGGTTACGTATTCTGCGCAGTTTGGGCCTATAAGTACCTTGGCATGTAAACTTCCCACTATTATAAAGATGCACACCAATCCATTCAACTGGACTGTTACTATCACAAGTAAGAGTAACTAAATCACCTTCTGAAACTTCTACACAGTTCGGTACCATTCTATTACTTTGGTACTAAAGCGAAATCTTCAACAAAAGCAGTTTGTGTAAAAATTTCTCCGGTGTGTGATCCATGACAAAAGTATTTACCGGTGTCTCTCAACGGTAATTCCATTAGAGTTATTCTTTTTGGTCCTACAATGTGCCGATTGAAATCAGGTATGTAGTGTTTTTTGGTATCAGTGAATTTGTGAGTATGTCCCGGTTACTGGGGATGAACTGCCATAGTAAATAGTGAAAGAAGATTTTCAAGTACACCTACGCTATTAGGTAGGACTTGCTTATTGTAGGAGTTATTCCGTACCTTTTTGTAACAAACTAGGTATAAAACTATGAACTAACAAAAACATACGTAATAGCTATTTATAACAACAATTTAGCTAATTCATTGCTGATAAAAAAAAGCGTAGTGGTAAAATATATTTACGACCTATTTTGAGGATCCCTGCCGAATATTCTAGAAGCATCAGATATATTTTAGTCTGCTTTTTTTTTATCTTAGGGTATACTTTAATTGAGAGCGATTTGTTTATATTTGAAGAATCTGCTTCAGGCCATGTACAGTATTAGCATACGTATAGCAAAAATGATTGAGTCGGATTTTTTTTATAGAGAGCTACAGTCAAGGCTCTGCATCATTTAGACAACTATATAGCAAAGAACCACATAGCTATATCTCTGACCCAGCCGATGTCTCAGTAATATAAATATATACATACTTGTTACATAGGTCAGTGTGTCATATGGCGAAATAATTTCATGAGCAGGCTAATTTATTTGCATCAGTGTATCATGTTGATGAACATTAAAAATGCCCTCCCCCCTCCCCCAATTCGGCCACCATCAGTTGACATAATGTATGTTCATATTAGCCAATTTATTTGAATAAAAGCTCATCTCAGGAAAAATATATTTCCTAAATTTATTGAAAAATACTCATGACTAAAAAAAAATTGCCTTGATACAGACAGACCGGACAGATGGATGGAACAATTACAGACAGGTGGAAATGTGTTCTAAGAAGGTTTCTAACCATAGTGTAACAGAAAATAATAGTCAGTGATGTGCTTCAGTAAAAATTGCAAGCAAGTCAGCGCATAATTATTTCATCAATTCTCAAGATACTTCTTATACTTGACACTCAAAACTTAGTTATTAACTCAGTACAATGTGTGAGGGATTTATGTCTTCAAGTTAATTGCATTTTAATATTAGCTAATAATAGATACAGATCCAAATCCAAAAGATGCAACATGTATATAGAAGAGATGCGTAGATTGGTCTTCAAATAAGAATTAAAGTTCTATGTCGTAATAATATTAATCTTGACAGTTCCATACCACAAGCTGGATCACTACCAACAATACATAAGAAAAGCAACATCCTGAATTAAAGAACTGATTAAGAAGTCACAGGATAGTTATACAGTCGAACCTCGGAACAACAGCCATGCATGGGGACGAACCCTTTGGCCTTTGTAGAGAGTTTGACCTTATTTCGGAGTTTTTTGGATTAGATGAAGATCTTGTGGACCCAGAATGAAAAGTGACGTGATTAAATACATTAAATGAATCAGATGGATTCTTAAGACATTTAACAAAAAATAATAGGTCTAGTAATTGTAGGTAGTACATTAGTGGTAAAATATTGAGATGAATAAGTCTTAATTTGTAAGAAATATTATAATTATTTAAAATGTATTTAGTTGCACGCCGTTGAACTCTTTCCAATAAGATAATGTCTTGTATTTTGTTGGGAAACAATAGCTGGGAACAGTGGGTCAGCTGAGATCTTACAAGTGATAGATAGAGGGACTTCTTAATGTTAATGGGTGATGTGCAAGGAATTGTTCGCCTAATTAAATACACAGACCGATAAGCTTTGCTGCATATTTCTTTGATGTGGACAGACCAAGATAAACTATAATTATATCAGAGATTAAAATACCTAAATCTTTCTGTTGAGTCACTGTTTTAATTGTATCATTACCGATGGTGTAATTGTTGTTAGTAGATGATGATAGGGAGACGTTCATGTATGCACATTTAGAAGTATTTAAAGAAAGTTTTCAAGATTGACACCATGACAATAAATTGTCAAGATCCTTTTGAAGAGCTAAATTCTCACTTGCAGAGTTTAGAGAGGCAATAAGTTTGGCATCATCAGCAAATAAAAACACAGACGAAAAAGAGCAGAGAGAAGGTATGATGAAAAAGAGCAGAGAGAAGGTATGTCGTTAACATAAATAAGAAAAAGCAGAGGTCCAAGTACACTACCTTGAGGTAAACCTGATTTGACAGGAAGTAAGTCAGATTTACACCCTTCAACCTCAACAAAATGCTTTCTATTTTGTTAGTAATCTTTGAAAAGTAACCAAAGAGGACCAGTAATGCCAGTTAGCCAAAGTTTATACAGAAGTTCATTGTGGGGGACTGAATCAAAGGCTTTGGCAAAATCAAGAAACACAATTTCTGTGTGTCGCTTTGACTCCACAGAATTGAAAACTGTACAATGAGTGGGGAGAATGGACCTGTGTTTGAGCAGCTGTGAATGAAAATCTTTATATATAGTACAATGTGGCTTTTAGATAAAGTTACATACTGGACCACTTATGAGCTGTTGACAGAATAAACTGAGTTTACTAATGTTAGATAATTTTGACTAGTTGTGACAAGTTTTTTGAGCCATACTAGTTAAAAGTAAAGCAGTGCAGTAAATGTGTAATAGTTCTCTAAACTACTTATGCAGTAGTTTTGATTTTCCTCATTTACACATTCATAGCTAAAAACCTGGCATATTTCATAGGAGCCCTACTTCTACAGCGGTTTTGTCTTGTTGGTTTCAATTAAGGTATTGAGATCGCCCCAGTCCGCCTAACTCCCTCCCTGGATACTTCGGGCGTCTAAACGAGATGCCAAAAATTTACATATTTTAGACTAAAATTGCTGCATAATTTCAAGCAACATGTCATTAGTATTCGTTTTACAAATGTATTTGATCGCTTCTAGTAATGGTAAAAACTGGGGGATTATAGATATATACAATAGAATGGTGATACCAAATAAGGTGTACCGTACCGAGAATTCTTCAGTAACTATTTACTGCGGAAGTTCTTCCCCAGTGAGCTGGATGTATTTACCCGTAATTCCCTCTAACGGAGTCCAGGTGCCAGACTTTAGGAGGCACACCACAGGAATGAAACAAATAACACTGAACAAATTATTATGGACAGATTCCGGTATATATTACTGCAAAGGTACACACGAGGGGCAAGCTTTTATCGTTCACACAGTAGTACTAGTTCATAACGGAATACCAAAGAAAAAAGTGGTACCGAACTGGGTAGAAGTTTCAGAAGGTAGTTCAGTTGCTCTTACTTGTGGCAGTTATAGCCCTGTGGAATGGTTTAGTCTTAACTTTAGAAGTCAAAATAAAATCATTCGATATAATACGCTTACCTTGTACAATTTAAAGAAAAAGCACAGCGGACGGTATATATGCAGAGGAAAAAGTAATAAAGTTAGACTGAGAGGAGTTAGAATAAGAAGACACTATTACAGTGTTTTCCACAGTGAAGCATTAGTTATTGTAGAAGGTGTTGTTCGTAGAGTAAACACCTTAAAACCTGGGAACAATCAATAAACCATTGCTATCTAAGTTATATTGTTCTGATTCATTTTTATTCACTGTACTAATTAATATTTTAAGAACGCTACTTCCATGTTTCCACAAAAATAGAAAATTGCTACTTTGATAATCCTAAAATGATTATTCAAATAGAGGACTGTTTGCCCCTCAACTTTTCCAGCTGTGTAGGGGTAGTTGGGGGGAGGGGTTCTATTGTTTTGAAACTATTGGGGGGTAGGGAGGAAACTTTCTCCCAAACATCCTAGCTAGGAGTATGTTTTTAGACTGAAGTCAAAAGTACAAAATTATTTCACACTAAATTATACTCAATAAAAAAATTTTTTTTTTGGCCTAGTAATGTAATATACAATAATAATTATAAATAATATAAATGGTATAGTGTGCATTGGACTTGCATCAACTTTCCACACCTCCCCCCATCCCTCCTTCCCCCATCTTTCCTGCCACCATCCCTTCTCACCCTTCCTCCCAACCTTAACAAACATTATTGTGGATGTAATGATGGTGTGTATTAATTCTATAAATTTGTTGCTCAGTTTAGTGAAGCATTGGTACTCTAGAGTATTAGTCCTATTACACTGTTAAAAATGAAGTGTTCCAGTAACACTGCTAGGAGCGTTCCACGAGAGGGAGGAATTTATGCCCCAGCCATGTTTCCTTAACACTGAACAAAGGGTTATAATAATATAACACTCTGAGAGGTGTTCGAGATCTTTAGCAGATCTAGAGTTGTATTTAACAATTCAGCATGCTTATTCACAAAATTATTACAGTGGCCTACTTAATTACCCACCACAAACATCTTTATAGCTTTCTCTTTGGTTATGTATGTGGCCTTCATGTGTGGGTTGTTCTCATTAGTCATCCTTTTATGATATTTATGCCTGGTGGCAGGACATATCCTGACATGCCCAGTAAACCTGATATTTTTCTTGTAGAAACTACCCAATTAAGAAAATGGCTGGAATATTAATTCCTAACCAGTTACTTACTTCACTCCCCTTTTTTTACCTTTCCCACACCTTTTCCCCATTATTAAAGATGACACAAGATATGTTTATGTTATGTTTTTCCTAACTTGTACACTCGTACTATGTTAATCTCCAAGAGCATCTCCAGTTTTTCACCACAACAATTTTTTTTGTAGCATAAAAAATAAGTGAACAGTATGCAGTACTTCTATTTTGACATAACTGCAGATATAGTCTGAAAAATTAGTGTAGTACTAGTTAAATACATTAATGCTAAGAAGATTTGTTCAAAATCATCTTTAAACGCTAACTGTATTCAAATGCATCATTTACATTGCTAAAACACTCCACCCTGCATATAACTTCTGGAATATCATCATTCGTTCCACTGAACCTGCGATGGAATTCTCTGCTGTTTCTCTAGATATACTTCATACTCTCTCTATATTATTTGGACGGCCTAGTCTGTGTCCAAGTGACCTAATAAACATTCAGCTCCCTGGCTACAAAATTTCTCTCATATCGGCAAGAGTAAATCTTGCTACATTACATCTATTCTTTATAAAGTGTAACGTAATGCACTTATTAATTAGTAAGATTATAGCATGGGTAAGCGTGCTATTCGATATTACAACGGAATTTATTCAACAGATTAGGAAGGGAGCCATAGTGAAGTATCTTAGAAAATTAATCGTGAAATACACAGATAATGAGTGCACCATTATCGTGTAGCTATACTATAAATGATTAAAAAAAGTTGGCCTACTATTAGAGAGTGATAGCACGGGTAACCCACGTTATTAGGGATCAATAGCGCTGGTAAAGCTATTGAAATAGCATCGTGTAATTTTAACCACGTTGTTCGTGCTATTAATCCCGAATAGCACGATTACCCGTGCTTTCACTCGCTAATAGTAGGCCAGCTTAATAAAAACTGCGTGAGACTACTGTAAGTGAAAAATCGTTTACAGTGTACTTCAGGATAATCTTTCTCTGGAAGTTTGCTTTTAACCGATGGCTCCTCCTAATCTATTGAAAAATTCCGTCTAATACGGGTAGAGCTTCTGCGCTAAAGATTGACGTTGTGTCCAACTAGAAACTACTTGCTGTACATTTCCAAGGCTAGCGCTGCATGCTTGCGCACTTACCCTTACTATTTTAATTAAGCTATGGTTGCATTTTACTTTGTTCCCTTGCTATTTCACGATTTTTCCAAAACATTTTAAACCGGTAGTTTACATGCCGTACAATAAATAACTTGTAGTACGAAAAAGGCGTTTTAATGTTGCATTGTTTATATACAGCTCACCGTGTATTGGTTAAAAGCCCGGTTACTCGAGAATAATACCGCTTTTCTCTCGAATATCAACGGTGTTTAATGTACTTATAGTTTTGAATTAGATACATAGAAAAAATTATAAGCTTAAGTGCAGTTACCTTTTGTTTTGTCTTTTAATATTATAGAAGAATTAACGAGGAAACTAAAGTAGGTGTGGCTTTATGCGTCATCAAAATCCGAACCCCCCAATGCAAACTTCTGGCTATGGGCCTGATTACCACATCTGTCTTTGATTGATCTGTTGATAGACCTGAGGATTGAGATGGTGTGTTCAACCAGTCCACCAACAGTTTCATCACAAGTCATCACAGAGGAGTGACCAGCAGGGAGGTTTGATGTAAGTTTCCTCTGCATCCGACATGGAGTGCACGTCCAGGAGTATGGGCTGCTCCATCAAATGGTGAGGTCTTGCAGAGGACTTAGCGTAAGTGTCCCTATTATCGCCACAGTTTTGTCCATATCCATTGTAGCTACGCCGTTACCTTCGGTGAGTCTTTGTGAATACTTGCAGATTCATAGATTGCTTAGCATCAACTCTTAGTCTTACCCATAGCTGGTGTATGCCGGAGGTTTTCAGTCGCGCGCACCTAGCCCGCCACAAATAGGGTAGAGGTGGGTGGGAGTTTTTCTCGGCTGCTGGATTCCCCAGCGGTCTTAGCCAGGCTCTTTCCTGTCCTCTTTTCCTTTTGCCTGGCGTCCTCCATCTTTGTTCTTTTCCGACTTGTGCTCTACTTTAGGCAGTTCTTTACCTTATTGGCTAGCTTTGCTCGCCTTTTCCCGACCCCGTGCTATCTTAACACGCCCATTTTACCCGCCCGCCTGGGGCGTGGCACGTTGCTCACTTCCCTTCCGGAACCAAACCCCTCCTACTCATTTATCCACTGGTAACCTCGGTACGCTCCTCTAGTACCTGCTGTTACCTTCGGCGAGTCTTTGTGAATACTTGCAGATTCATAGATTGCTTGTAGTTTGCTTAGCATCAACTGTTAGTCTTACCCATAGCTAGTGTGTGCCGGAGGTTTTCAGTCGCACGCGCAGCCGTGCTTAACCCTTTCTGCATGGTCACGCCTCCGCAGAGGCCTGGTTGGGTTCTACTAGCTCGGCGCTCGCGTGGAGCTAGTTCTACCGCACGCGCCGTGCACTCATGCTGCTTCGTCCCAAACACCGCCCCAACGCAGGCCACTCAGAGAGCCCCGAATGCTCCGAAGCACACACACACACCCAGGGCCCTTCACCCTTCCACAAACTCTATCTAACATTAGGCACCCAGGCCTACATGAACAAGCATTTTTCATTTCATAAATAATATGATACATGAAACAGACCACTCAGACAATGGAAACACATTATATTACACAGTCCCAGAACATCCGGGCTCATCCGTCCTCTCTTTCTTTCCCACTCTCGTGAGAAGCTCCGCCGCCGCTGCCTGGCCTCCATCGGCTGTCCTCACATATCCTTGGTACTCCCTGCTTTTCCAACGTCCCAAGGCTTTCAGCTCTTCAGGAGTGGCTCCGTTCTGTGCAGCTGCCGTGGCTGCCCCTATCCGAAAGCTGTGTCCGGATATGCCCTCTCCTGACATGCCTTGTCTCTCCAAGGCATCCTTCACTTCCTTCACGAAGACTTTTCTCGTCAAACCTGTCGTCCCCTCCATCCTGAAAAACGGTCCTTTACCCGCCTTCCTGATGGCCATGTGTTTCAGGACAGTCTTCTCCTGATCCGTACCCCTCAGGGTCACCGTGGCTCCCTTCCTTAGTCGATCGGTCTTTGACTCCTTGATCCTTACACGGATCCATCCCGGAGCCCTGGCATTCTCTAGTTCTACATCTTCCCATCCCAGGTGGGCCTTCTCATCGAACTTCCCATCATCAGGTGCCAGAGCTTCTCCGGCCCTCAGGCACCCGAAGAAACATGTGCATGCTGCTGCCCACAGCATGGCTCCTTTGTCACCGTCGAGACTCCAAGACACTTTCAAGGCTCTCATGTGCGCCCACTTCACTGGGTGGCGCTGCAGAGCCTGTCTGCCTTCCACGGCCTCCACTCTGGCTGCTCCCTGTTTAATCTGAGCCAGTCTGGCCATATCCTTCCAGGCTGGCACCGGCCAACCCTCCCTGATCTGAGCCTGTCTCAGGCCTGCCAGGTGCTGCTTAATCGTGCCCTGCTGGGCCCCATCACACAACAGAGTCACCACGTATCCGATGGCCTTCTCCTCTGTGACCAGCAGCGGCACCTCCTGTAGGCTGTCACACCACGCCGTGTACCTCCTCCACACGGCGTCATACCTCTTCTCAGTGGTGGCAGCTAGTCCCTGTCGGAACAGATGCTACGCAGCCTGCTCCACTCCCGCTCTGACCATCAGCGCTCCTCCTTTGTACGGAGCTCTATCAGGTCCTTCGGAACGTCCATCGGCTCCGTCTCCGACCCCTGCATGAGAAAATGAGCCATATCAAGCTTATTCCTCGACAAGGCATCAGCCACTACATTCTCCGTTCCCCTTATGTGTTCAGCCACAATCGTCAATGGTATCGTCGCTTCAATAAATGCCAAGCACCTCATCAAGTGCATGGCCTTCTTCTCCTTACAAGACCCTTACTTTATTGTAGTCACGACAGCCATGTTGTCACACCTGGCCTTCACCACCTTTCTTCGCCAGGACTTGCACCACACTGCTGCTGCCACTACTATTGGTAGCAGCTCCTTGGGCATGATAGACCATTCCCTGGCTGCACTGGCCACGTTCCAGTCCAGCTGAAACCACCTACCGTTCCATGTCGCACCGCACCCCCATCCTCCAGATGCATCGGAGAGCATCACCTCCTGGGGGGTAGCCGGCTCCACCAGCGTCCTCATGAATGCCGTTCCATTCCATCCGAGGCCGAACTGATACCACCACTCGATATCAGCCCTGGCCTTCAGGTTCAGTCTCACCCTTCTGCCGTCCCTGTCAACGGTTACAAGTAGGTCCTGCAGTCTTCTCTTGAAGGCTCTCCCTGGCCTGACTGCTTTACAGGCGTAATTGAGGGACCGCACAATGGATTCGCAAGTCCCTGCGCCTGCAACTCTTCACCCCTCGCCATCTCTTGAGGGTGGCCTTTAGCTCCCCCAGCTTGTCCTGTGGCAACCTCACCTCCATGTTTGTGGAGTCTATTTCAATGCCCAGGAATGTGATCACTTCACTGGGACCTTCCTCTTTGTTGGGTTCTAGGGGCATGCCCAGCTCCTGGCACGTTTCCTTGAGGGCTCTCATTGCCTCTGCACACTCCTCAGTGCCCGGCCCTCCAACCATGACGAAACGTCTATATAATGCCTCAACCATAAGGTTCCTTTCTTCTGAGCAATCCACTCCACGGCATCTCCCAGCGCCGTGAAGATCAACGGGGCAGACCTTAGCCCAAAGGGCAACGTGCCATCCACGTAAGTCTCCCCTTTCCACTCCATCCCCAGTAACCACCTGTCCTTTGTTGGACTGGCACGTTTCTATAAGCAGCCTTTACATCCGCTTTGGTTATGAGAGCCCCCCTACCGAGCTCCATGATCCTTCCTACCACTTCCTCTACCAAAGTGTAGGCTACACTAGCCAACTCCCTGGCTATGCCGTCATTTGTGCTGCCCCCCTCTGGTGCAGACAAGTTTACAATTTATCTCCATTTGCCAGGTCTCCCTTTCTTCGGAATAACTCCGAAGGGGGAGCACTGTACCTCACTATTCAGTGTGTCGTAGCTCAGCCTCCACATTTTTTTCTCTGACTCCTCCTTCTTGAGGTAGTCATCTATTAATTCTTCGTGGTGAGAGGCCTCGAAAGCCATGCCTCTCTTTCTCGTCATCGTCACCCTCGACTGGTCGTCTCCAATCCTGAAGCCATACTTCAGGCCCCTGACCAGATACTCCACCCATTCTTTGTCTGGGTGCTCTTGCAGTTCGCTCCACCATGACAGCCACTTTAATGGTGTCACCACCTCCTCCGCCCCTTGCAGCACCCTGCTGCTGGGACCCTCTGACACTCTCTCCAGCTCCAACAGCTGGTTGGTAAACCGGTACCCTGCAACAGCATAACGCACACTTTGTCAGCTCTTGCCCATTGTACCACCCTTACACCTTCCACATTTGCGTGAGTGCGTGCATCCTGTCACCCTTCTATGTTTCCTGTGTATGCTCCCCCTCCTCGCCTACCCCTTATTTACCCCCCCATTTAGCACTTTCCTGAGCAAACTACGTTGCCTTTCGGCCCACTCATTCCATTTTTTCACTTCACAATCTTTTGCTAATCATAACAATTCAATAGCATAACAGTGATACCATAACAGTACATTTGATATTCACACATCATGGTTGACACCGCTCTACTGAGTTCATCTCGACTCCGTCCTGTTCTTTTCCTTACACTGAAGAGCTGGGTGCTCCCCTCCGCAGTCTGCACACTGATGCAGGAATCTGCACTGAGCCCTGTATGTGCAAGCACCACTGCCCTTGTTAAATTGAAACAGGCGCCTCTCTTCCTCTGGTTGGGTCTTCTCTGACTCGACCCACCAGTCACCACGGCCTGCCTTATCTCGTGGCCACTCAGGTATTGCCTCACCAGGGAGGCTTCCTCTCTCAGCCAGAAAGTTTTGCCCTTTCCGGCTGCCAGCTTCCTGAAGGCCCGGTCGTATTTAGCCACCTGGTTCCACTGGTAGGACCTGGCCAGCCTCGCCACTATCTCCCTGTACGCTGATAGTGGCCCGAACATTTCCAGCATGGCTCCCACCCACGCAGCTTGATACAGGGTGAAGCAGGTGCCCCACCAGCCAGTATCTGGCACCTCCTTTACACCTTTCTTCCTTCCTGAGGAGGACTGTCCAGGACTCTCCAGGTCCCCCAAACTGCTTCTCCACTCACCTTCACATGGCCCGTCCTCCAACATGGGGAATAGGGCAAACTCCACAAAGGACCCTCTGACAATTAGGTCCACCATTCTCTTGGGCAATGGAGGCAGATTCTCCACTAGGTGCACTACGTCGTGCCCTGGACCATCCTCCTTCTCGCCACTCCGAGAGCCCTTCAGTAGCTTTTTTAACAGCTCTGCCCCCGGGTCCTCCCCTTCCTTCACTGGTGCGGACACTGCACCTCCTTCTCTCGTCTGCTCCGCTAGCAAGGCGATCTCATCTACAGGCACCACTTAGACGTGACACGGATCATCTCGCTGACCGTTCACCCATTGTGCCCTACCAATTACCATACCCAGGTCCTTAACCCTGTGGTGGAACCCCTGGGCATACTGTGCAGACTGGGCTCAGCCCAGCCTGACAAATACTGTTCACAACCACGACCTGGCCTTTGATTGCCCTATTTCCACAGGACCCCATTGGCCTGTCTGCAATCACACTCGGCCTCCCTTCTTTTGGGAAGCCCCCCTTTTTGTTTTCTTTTTTCTCTCGTTCTTTCACAGTCTGCACTACTCACAAGTGCTCCCCCTCTTGGCCCTCAGCCGTCTTTTAACCTTTTCTTTTTGGGTTCTCTTACGGCTCCCATTTGTGCCATCAATCTCTGCACTGACGCAGTGCTCCTTTTTAACCCAGTCGTGTCCTGCCTGTTTCCCAGGCCCACATCACGACACCTGTGGAGCTTCCCTCCACACCTTCCTGTCACCTCTCACTTTAGTGACCCTTGGTATTTCCCTTTGGACATTTTCACTGGAGACAGCCTCCCGGCCATTCCTGTCCAGCTGTCCGGCTGTCTCCCATGTCCCCAGTACACATTTATCTTGGCCATCCTGGTGCTACTTCCACGAGCAACCCTGTGTGGCTCCTTTGGCACATGTCCTACTTGCTCTAGTTGACACGCTCTTTTAGGCCCCATTCCACAACTTTCTATCTTTGGCCCTCCTGGTGCTACGTCCGCGAGCAACCTGTGTGGTTCCTTCAGCTCCACCTGGCCTCAGGTCACACCCTTTTAATGCTCTCGTAGACACACACTGTGGCCCCACCCCTTTCTATGTTCTCTTCTTGGGTCCGCATGCACCTTTCGGCATGCCCCCTCTCCCCTTCTTGCCTACCCTTCCCTTCCTTCCCCTTCCACCTTTTTTTTTTCTTTTTTGTGTACCTTTCCCCCCCCCCCCCCTCCCTCTCCATTCCCCCGTGAGGCCAACCATTTCCTGATCTCCTCTCATCCATTGAGCTTTCCTTTCCAGCTCCCCTGAGATCTTTCCGCTCATACTCACACTCGCCTACTGGTCACTTCCACAAAGCCCACTGAGCTTGGGTTGTCACGTCCCCACTACTGTAGGACAGAGGTGAGCGTCAGGAACGTTTGTCCTAACTTTCCAGTCTCTTCCACGTCCCTGAACACCCCATCACACTCGATATCCTCATCCCCTTACAAACCCTTGCTTGGAGTTCCATCCTCCGCAGATATTTCTTTCGCATCCCGGGCGTCCGCCCTCTCCTTTAAGTCCTTGTATGCCATCACTAGGAAATCTAACTTCTCCTCCATGGTGGCTTTCTGTCGTGAGGGAGCCTCTCCCTCGCTATCCGACCCAGGCCCAAAAGCATCCCCCTCCTTCCTCCTCTTGGTTGGAGGTTGGAGTTTTTCTCGGCTGCTGGATTCCCCAACGGTTTTAGCCAGGCTCTTTCCTGTCCTCTTTTCCTTTTGCCTGGCATCCTCCATCTTTGTTCTTTTCCGACTTGTGCTCTACTTTAGGCAGATCTTTACCTTATTGGCTAGCTTTGCTCGCCTTTTCCCGACCCCGTGCCATCTTAACACGCCCATTTTACCCGCCCGCCTGGGGCGTGGCACATTGCTCACTTCCCTTCCGGAACCAAACCCCTCCTACTCATTTATCCGCCGGTAACCTTGGTACGCTCCTCTAGTACCTGCCGTACCCGTCACAAATCGATTAGGTTGTGGATTATTAGGTAAAGGAACGCTTAAGCTACATGCCAAGAGTTGCAAGAAGTTTTAGCAGTCAATATAGGCCGACTTATGGATCGATCATTACCAGGACTCAAGTGGCGATATTAGGAGCCGCTGACCCGATTATCGCCACATTGACTCTTTATTTTATTTTTCAATCCTAAAAGATTTTTAATGAATTTTTATATCATGGCAAGTTGTTGAAAGTGTTGTGGTTCATATAAAAAAAAAGAAATCAAGAAAAAAAACAACTATTTCTTGCAAGAAGGACATAAGTATTGTTTTGTGACGGTGTTATTCCCAAAATCACAAACATTGTGGACCCATGCGCCACATTTATCGCAGTCAACCCAAAAAATAGTGCTTGCTGATAAACACCTTCTGGCTCATTCAAGTCACAAATGGTAGACAGGACCCCATCATTTCCGTCACTATTCTTAGCATCTCGAAATCGAGCCCGTAACTGTCTACGTAGACCACTGGAGCTTGAGGGAATGGTGTTCATTTCAGTATCTGAACTCTACATGGATTCATCAGTTCTATCACACATTTCATTATCTTCTGGTAAACCGAAACTGGTTTTGTCTTTCTCTTTACCACTTCCTTTGCCCCTTCCAGGCCACTTCCTTTGCCTCTTCCACGCCCTCGACCTCTCCCCATATTTTTCATTTTTTCTATTTTCTTTCTTTCATTTTCTTCTCTAATCCGCTTTCTCTCCTCTTTCTTTTTCTTCTTCTCTTACTCTGCTTCTTTCTTTCTTCTCTTCTCTTCTGTGATCCTATCAATGTATTAATTTGTCGTTAGATCTCTTGCACCATCAGGTTCAGGTGTGGCCAATATATTCATGAGATCAGGACTGATTAATCCAGCAGACACTAATGGATTTACTATAGGAGATATTCGAGATGAAGATGATTGTGGTCTAGCAGGCGTAATAGAAGGCAAAGACACAACAGTTTCAGTAAAATCAGATGCTGCGGCAGTACAAGTGAAAGAAGCAGATATTGGTGATGAAATAGATGTTACAGAAGCAGGAGAATGAGATGAACCAGGTACCACAGAAATAGGATCATGTGAAATTAACGTCTCTGAAGCAAGAAAATTTGATGTAGCTGGTATCTCAGAATAGTGGTTCGATGTAGCAGGTATCTCAGAATTAGAGTTGGATGTAGCAGGTATCGCAGAATTAGAGTTGGATTTATTCTACACAATACTCTTTCATTGATCAATTTGAAAAAAGAGCACAGTGGCCCTTACACCTGCAGAGGAACTTATAAAGTTCTTGATACCAGATGCCTCCACATTTTCCATAATGCAGCAATAGTTATTGTGGACGGAGTTTTATGTCGGATTAACAGTTGAAAACCCACAGGTACCAAGTGTGATTGCATAATGTCATAGCTACTCCTGTCTTTTATTGAATATTGATTGTGAGCAAATGCCTTATAAGTATATTTTACTTCTAGCTATTACCCATCACTCATGATTACTACAGTTTATATGTCATACACTTTCTTGTAAACACACTTTTATACATGTAACTCTTATAGAATCAGGTGATATTATTAGACACATCTAATGTAATAATTTGTTCTCATGGTATTGTTACACCAGACTGAATAATTTTATTCAAATTTTATAGTAGTATAGAGGTGTGACTGTTATAAAACTTATCTGGGAGATTTGGATCTCCTGTATTTTTTGGCAAGGAGCTGACCCACCCTTGTATATAATATCCCCATGCTATTATTTATCAACAAAAAAAAAGATTGATGGTGCTCTGTTTAACAACATCATGTATAGTGCATTAGCTTTTAATTTTGTTTTAAACATTAAAATACTGATACAGGAAAAATTGACATGTACCAGAGGGAGCACAAAAACGATATTTAAAATGGCTTGAATTAAAAAAGAAAAGAAAAAGGATATTAACTAGCGAAAGCAGAATATACATTTTAGCCTATATTGAACTCTGCGTTCCAAAGTTCCTATTATTCCATTACACAGCAAACATTTATGATGAATACAGCTTTCTATCTACTGTTTTCACAGCATAAACTATCATCTATTCATATCTCTTTATGATTACAGCCAAGAAGATTAATTTTTGTGTGAGAAATTTTGTGACTAGTGTGTAGCTCCTCATCTTCCTGAGTACCCTCAGGAAAAATTCTGACGGCCCTGGTGCAAAACCCTGGATGCGACTAGTCTGGCGGGCCAGACCCTTTACCTTCTTTTTTATGGGGCGGGGGAAGGGAAAGGGTCTGGCGTCACTAGCAACAACGACTTGTTCCAGAGGAATTTAATTTAAAAGTGTCAAAATTGCGTCACATATTCCCCCGCGCATTTTAATAATTCCCGGGAAAGCAGCTGTAACTTGCAGAGCTCGACCAGCGTACCATTGCGATCCGGCTTAGCTATGGAGTTCTGCTTAGGTTGTGGCTCTGATCTTCCATCAGAGTCTAGATATGTCCGTAGGCTAGTTGCAGAGAGGTCAGATCTCTCAAGACTCCGTTCTGGAGTAGTGTTAGCCTGGCGTAATCTAATGAAGGAAGCATTGGAAGAGAATTCTGGGCCCTCTCTATGTTCACTTTTTCCTGACATAGACAAACCTGGAAAGATGTGCAAAAGTTGCTACAAGGTGTATGACACGCTTTCCAGAAAATGCACCAAGCTCAGGTCCAAGCTTTCTGTTGTAGCATCTAGGATTACACCAGTGCCTACTCCACCTGCAGCAACCCCTCGCACTCCTTCAAGAAAAAGACTGTCTAGTGCTGCCAATGTTATAGCTCAACACAAGAAGCAACTATGCCAAGATTCGGGGTCACCTTCTGTTCAAGTAAATAGTGAATGCTGCCACCTATGATATACCTACTGATGTCTTCTTCTTTTTTTGTACAGGTTGACATACAGTATGCATGTGGTAGAAAAAGTTATTCCTTGTTCTCTCCTAGAAGCAGACATATTGGAAAATCCCTTGCAAGGGGAAGCAAGAGAGCTATGATTGAGCAATGTTTTAATGATCCTGTATTGCATAAAAAATTGTTAGAGAAGATTGGTGTAATTTTACGCAGAGAAATAAAGGTCATGTGTTCTGATAGGGTTAATTCAGTATTAAGAAGTACTAGCCCTGATCAGCTGAAATGTTTCCAGTGGAAAATGGTATTAGGTGAACTGAAGCAGTATGCACCAATGCTACTATCAATTCTTTCATCTTGCACTACAACAAGATCTCCTCGAGACAACCGTGATGCTGTAATTGGTTTTGTGTCATCAATACTATTGAAATTTCAATTTGGAAAAATGAATACTGTGCAGAAACTTGTCTCCTTGATACTTTATGCTGGACATTGTGGAAAACAGGTATGTCAGGTATAAAAAAATCGTGTGACTGTTATAGATGGTTGTTTATACATATAGGTGTTTGAGCGGCTCCAGAAATTGCACATATCAGTTTCTCACTCTACTCTTGGACGAGCATTGACTGCAATAGGGTCTAGCTTTGATGAAGAGGTACATAAATGGAGGAAATTGTTGCTAACTCTTTTACAAAACAGTGTGGTAAGAAAAAAAGAAAAGAAAAATATGTGAATTGTTATTAGTAATAAACTATTTCAGGATACCTCCAGTGCAAGAGCTGAAAGCAACTGCATTACAGAAACTGGTGAGGACTGGAGTGACTCAGGAAGTAGTGATTCTATTGACCGTGACAGTGAAAGTGAATTGGAAGAAAACGATGGAGATAGCCCTATTCTGTGTGAATGGTACCTATCATTCTCTGAGGAAGAAGGTGAAAATGACAATGATGACAGTGATGCGGAGAGTATTCCTCTTATAGCGTCACCTCCAGAAGTACTTGAGCCCTGTCACTTCATCACAAGGATATCTGGCTTACAAAATGAGTGCTCTGGATTCAGGATCTGTGGAGACAACATAGATAAGACCGTGAAGGCACGTTACATGAGAGTTGACAGAAAGAACTTGTCACTGCATTACTTCCATTCCTATGCTGTACTGAACAGAATTGATGCCTCTAGCCTATCAGATGTTGTTCCTGATGTGAGAGGACTTGACTTGGAGGTAGTGGCAAATTCCTTGTTGCCTAGTGCAGGTGATGATGCAGTGATGCGATCCAATATGGCAACGTTAGTTTCTCGAGTATTGGTAGAGAACTTTGAGTATTTCAAATTTGCTTTTGAGGATGTAGTACAAAGACATATTAAGCATCAATTCTATGAAGAGATGTCTTCTAAATCAGTTCTGGTAAGCCTGTAGTTTGGTCATTAATATGTCAAGTAGTGAGATGTTACTATTTATTATTAGGTACCTCTTGGAGTAAATTTGAAAAATGAGAACAAAGTGGATGAAATGGTTGATATACTGGAGCATTTAACCCAGTATGTTCCCAGAATCACTTACAACGAGGCAAATCAGTGTAGCAATGGTGATGTTGTTTTCAAGGAAAAGTCTCAATTCCATTGCATTCTATTTGGTGGAGATCAACTGACGGTTAAAAGGGCACGATCTGCTATGAAGGTGAAAGTAAATAGCAATGATTCAGCAAAAAAATTGGTGTGTTGGATCCCTGTTGTGGAGGACTGGCATGCAAAAGCCAATTTTTTAGGAGTAAGTTTTTGTCAGCTAGCTTTTTTTATCTGATAGCTACTTTTTGTCATAGTTAATTTTAGATAAACAGTTGAACATTTCATATCATGTACTAAGTGGTCGCGGCTTATATGCCAATAACTAAATCTGCTGGATATGGATTTTAGTATTGAATTTCTATATGCATTGCTAATACCTTCTTGTGCTTGATTACTAATTCCAATAGAGAAAACACATCTGAATAGTCAAACTATTAAGGTATGAAACACGTTTAAAGTGAAAGTATTGATCAGATCTAATTTAAGCTGCTTGATAATTAAAGTGGCCCATGAACAGGTTCAGATAAGTAAAGTACTACTTTCTAATTTTTTTCCTGGCCATTTGTATTCAATAATTTTGTCTATAAAAGTTGTGTTTTTTTCCACTCACAGTTGATCTTCAGATACTACTATAGTAAAGATTCAATTGCTGATCACGGTACTCTATATCAGCTCAGAAATGTCCTTGGAAGAACAAATGTAGTGCGAAAGCCAATAGATAATTTCAATGCTTGTGATGATTTTTTTGTTTTGGTGGTCAAGTCTCACATTGTTGCTGCTGCAATGGAAGTGCTTGGAATCAAGGCTGTGAATCAAGTTCCATCAGAAAATGAGAATGACTGGATGGAAACAAAAGAGAATAGAAAGCAAAAACTGGATTCCATTGCAAGAAGCATAGTAGACAGGTTCATTGACTTTCGCTATAATGTATCAGATGAGGAAAACGAATCCGAGGCAGCGGCTGACAACATTTTAATGTACTCAAAGAGAATTCTCTCCCTGGGATGTTTCTATCTAGAGTACAGTGATGGAATTAGAGAAGGTGATGGTGACAGGGTACTGAGATGCTGGAGATATTTGCTGCCTTTGTTTCATAACGGGCGAAGAAACAATTATGCCATTGAAAGCTTGAATCTGCTCTTCCAGCATGACTTCGCACTTTCAACTCGACAAGCAGCTGAGCTCATTTGGAGCAGATTTATAAATGTGCACGGTATGCCAGGAAAGAATATACCAAATGATTTGCACATGGAACACCTTAATAGGGTTGTTAAAACTTCTATTCAAGGGCTAGGTGCAAACAAGACACAAAAGGCAATAACAAAAGCTGGGAAAGTTGTTGGGGTGCTGGACCCAGTACTTCGTTCTTTTGATGATGACAATCATGTGGGAACAGTGTCCGAGGCCCATAAGATAGCAGGAAATGAAAAGGATATGAAAGTTCTTTTGGAGCAATTGAAGAATTCCTTTGTTCGAATGCCTGGACGTGCTCATCGTGCTTTCAAAAAAGTGAACAACCCACTTCACCTAAAAACAAAGACAGAAATCAAAGATTTCATCAGGACTCATGTCAAACATCTAGAATGATAATTTTTATTTTTTTGTTATGTTACAGAGGGTTAATTATCCTTGTTAATGTACTACAGTATCTTACCTCTCTCATGTCCAATTTTTAATTACAAGCATTATTATATGTCAATGTGTATGGTTCTCATATCAAACTTTTACTGTAATTTCACCATCAAATTCATTGTACACATCAAATATTTATATACAAAAGGATTTAAATAAACGCGTGTTTAGCTTTAACTACCAGGATGAAATGATTAAATGATCACATAAGTGGAAAGAGAGCAGTACACATTATTGTCACAGTACTACAAATTCAGATTGCTTGGTGCTGCATGACCCACACTCACACTTTTTTGAGCATATGTCACAACACAAACAAAGTGAACCTAAATCTATGTGACTGTAGTTGTCCATGTCATAGAAAAGAACATCTCTTCTGCACTTGATGGAGTTGTCTTCATAGAAAACCATTGCTTTGGACTTCCCTTGCCAATACTTTCCTGGAGTCTTCAAAAGTAAAGCTAGGGCTGGATTCCCGTCGCGTCCTGAACGGCCACTTTCCTGAATGTAAGACTCTATATCAGCAGGAGCCCCAACATGAAACACTTGCCGAACATCAGGACAATCTATTCCCAATCCAAAAGCTATGGTGGCACATACAATTCTGAGTGTTCCTTCTACCACAGTAAATGAACTGATAATATCACTCTTGACATCAGAATCAGTACAGCTTGTGAACATGTCTACTAAGCGAAATCCAGAGTGATCAGGAGCATCGCATGGTTCAGTAAACTCACTTCCTAGTCCATCTCGAAAAAATAGATACAAATCAGCACATTCTTCTTGGCGACGGCAATATATTATAGTTCTTGGCATTTTAGTCCTGTCCTTTCTCAGTCGCAGCAACAATGGCTTAAAGGTCTCACTAATATTAGAATACTCTCCCACCGCATACATAATATTTGCCTTGCAAGGTGATACAGCTAAATATATCGTATTCATCATTCCCAAAATTTCTGCTACTTCAGATTGTAAAGACTTTGTTGCAGTAGCTGTTAAAGCCATAACATGCACGCCATTTGGTAAAATGCTCCTCACTTCTCCAAGCCTCTGTAGACTATGTCTAAAGGCTTCACCCCTAAAGTAATACAACACATCAGTAACATTGCTTAAACATATACAAACCTACCATTTCTTCACAGTATGAGCTTCGTCCACCACAAATCCTTTGAGTCTTCTCACATAATGTTCTTGATGGAGCAAATTTCTCCATCTTTTGTGGTCCAGTAACAACTCAGGAGTGAAAAAAACTAGTTGAAAAAAGCCACTCTTCACTCCATCCTTCACCACATCTGTAGAATTTCCTGTAATGGCAGCTACTGAGAGTCCCCTTGCTGAAAACTTTGCAACCTGTCAGATAATGTTTGTTTTTCATTCATATACATGTACATGTATTACATACAACATAAAACAACTTTACCTGATCCTCCATTATTGCTGTCAGTGGTGTCACTACAAGAATAATGCAAGTCTCCTCTGGCTGAATGAGACAATCAAACACATCTGGTAGGCAGGCATAGCACAGGCTTTTCCCATATCCAGTTGGTAATACTCCAAATACATCCAGCTAAATAAATAAAATAAGGCTGTCAGTAGTGGTACAACGGAAATACGGCAGCAATTAGGCAGTACAGGCAACTAACTTATTCATCATATTTAATAAATAAATTTACTAATAAACACAAGAAACACTAAACTGATGCAATGACCTTGATATTTCTAGCTTTACCTGTTACAAATTCTGTTATTATCTTCACCTGCATCTCCTTTAAACCATCCTCATAGCCTAATTTGTGACCAGCAAAGTTTGCTGCTGCAGTGATGGCAGCCTCAGAATAGCTTCTCTCCTCCATTTGCCGCAAGTAGCTGTAATCTTACCTCATCAGGTAAGAGTCTCCCATGCTTGAAGAAAAAAAAAAGAATCGTATAATGACGCATTATAATGACGTCCCATGACGAATGTACCAAGGAATGTGCTAAAACCGCCACCCCAAAATCGGGGTGGCTCGAACAAGTCGTTGATGCTAGTGACGCCAGACCCTTTCCCTTCCCCCGCCCCATAAAAAAGAAGGTAAAGGGTCTGGCCCGCCAGACTAGGATGCGACGATGCCCGCGTTGCTGCTTACGTAGATTCAAAATCTATAGACAGATTCTAAAATTGCACAGTGATACGACCAAAAAGGGCTTTAGTCACCTCTAAAAGTACGGTATAATAATGGCGTTGAGATTCTTTTGGTTAAATAATGTTTTTTCATTTATCTTTGGCAATAATTGGCGTGAAATAAACCTATACAACAGAAAAATGATACCCGGCAGGGTAGATACCACTGAAAATTCTTCCGTAACTATTTATTGTGGCAGCTCATCACCTGTAACCTGGACGGTTTTGTCGATATATTATAATTACGGTGGAGCTTCAGTCCCAGACTACAGCAGGCACGCCTCTGGAACCAATCACTTAACACTCAATCAATTAGTACGGCAAGATACTGGAACTTACTACTGTGCTGGAACACACCTGTGGGAAAACTTTACTCTGGGCGTGTTCATAGCAGTGTATATAGCAGTGCCACGAGGTAAAGTGGTACCGAACTGGGTAGAAGTAACCGAAGGTGGCGCTGTTACTCTTACTTGTAGTAGTTATGGCCCGGTGGAATGGTTTAGTGTTAACTTTAGAAGTCAAAATAAAACTATTCTACACAATACTCTTTCATTGATCAATTTAAAAAAAGAGCACAGTGGCCCGTACGCCTGCAGAGGAACTCATAAAGTCCGTGGAACTAAACACCTCCACATTTTCCATAATGCAGCAATAGTTATTGTGGACGGCGTTTTACATAGGGTTAACAGTTTAAACCCCAGGTACCCCAGGAACCCCTGGAACCAACTTATGATTCAATGAAGTCGTAGCTACTCCAGTCTTTTACTGAATATTGATTGTAAGAAAATATTATTGCCTTATAAGCATATTATATTTCTAGCTGTAACGGATTATACTGATGATTATAAAAGTGTATATATCATACACTTCCTTGTAAACAAACATGTTGTATATGTAACTCTTATATAAAAGCAATAATATTGGACTCATCGGATGTAATAATTTGCTCTAGTACTGTTACACCAGACTATCCTTCACAAAACAATTTTGAGGTGTAGTTATTCAAATTATTCATTTTTACTAACAACAACAAATAACACCAAAGTATAATTTGTACAGGTGTATCACATCTGAGAAATTGGGATCTCCAAGATTTTGTTGTCCAGGAGCTGGACCCATCCTTCTATATATAATATCCCCATGCTATAGTTTATCAACTTAAAACTTAATTGATGATACCCTATTAAATAGCATCATATAGCTAAAGAGGTTGTTTAAGCATTATAATAATACAGGGAAAATATTGACTTGCATCAGAAGAAGCATAAAACAAGCAAAAAAAGGATATAGTTTTAGGGAATGATCTTAAATTCTACAATCCCAAGCTCCTCAGTTTTAGCTTATTTTCATATATCGCTAGCTATTAGCACATTATTTTAACTATTGTGGTTATTCCTTCTTTTCTTTCTTTTTTTCCAAATTATCCATTTTTAAAGTTAAACTAAAGCATACTCTGTGACATTTATTTTTACACTGTACTACAAGCATTCAAAAACAAACTATTAGCTGGCAATAGATATAGTGCCAAATTTGTGGAGAGATATTTGAACAAATAGGATAGACAAAAATATTAAACAATTCTGTGAATTAGATGAACAAAGAAACAAAAAAAAAAGGACTGGAACGATTCTCCTGAGAAAATTAACAAATTTGGGAATTGATACAGTGCAGCAGTTCAAGTCCAAAAGCTCTACTATAGGTCCCACAGGGGAATATTTTAATGGATTAGACCACCAATTTCTATTTGAATATTATTTGAAGGGACTATAGTAGTGATTAAGATGACAATTCCACTGGATTCACTCTGTCACGTTATTCCAGTCATCAGCCTGATAGGCTATTAAGAGAGTTCCAACTTCTGCTGATTTACACAGCTGCAGCAATCTTAGATTAATATTTTGTTAGTGAACATGAAAGTAAACTAGAACCAGTACAAAAGCAAAACTGATTATTAATTGAAAATAACAAAATGACATTATAGTTCTGCCAAGTGGCTATTGAATTCTGTAGTATTCAGTAGAGTTTCACGCTATAGCTACGCATAAAAATATAACATATCCTTTAGCTAATTCATATAGTCCACTTTTTACCAAGTTAGACTTCATCAACCTCGTCGTAAAAATCGACATAAAGGTCCAGCCAGTCGACATACAGCTTGGGCTAAGCATTTACGATGAGGTTGCTTTTGGTTCTCTTCACATTTTTCTGCTCTCTCTCTTATACAATCTTCAAAGCCATCTCCTAAGCTACATTTCATACCCATTCCTTTCATACAATCTTCAATTAATGACTGCATGAGCTTGTTACATGCTCTTAATTCTTTCCTAACAGATTTCTTGTTCTTCTTCTTCTGCTCTTCAGCATTATTCTCAATGTCTACTTCATTTCTGAAGTTTGGAATTTCGTCTTCACTGTTAATTCTATAACCTCTGTATTCTCTGTCCTTTCTTTCGCTGTTTGCAATAATATTCAAGTCTTCCTCTTCATCTTCAATGCTATCATCATTGTCTTCCTCAATACCCACTTGAAGGTAAGCATTTTCATAGTCACCCATTAGATCTAACTCATGTCAATCTTGCTGTACTGCAAATCAGATAATTCATACTCTGCAGCATCTACAGGTAAAGCTATTCCATTCGGTATGAAAATAACCACAAAATATATAAAATTATACTTTTTCATGGCTCCTATGTCTCTTAGTTGCTCGCTATAATTCTGCAGTATAGCTTTCACCTATTGCAGTATCTTTAATGTGCGTGATTTCCTTATGTTGCAGTTACTATTCACACATAACCAGACTTGCTAAAATAATAGAATACTCTACTGTGTGGAAGCTATGTGCCTGACACTGCAGTATTGCCTATTAATTGTCTTGTCTCATTGATTTAGACTTCCATTTTGTAATTACGTGGTTATGCACTTTATAATTGCATTCACAGCATATCGATGACTGCTTAAGTGTATGCTGTTAGAAATCAGAGCTTATAGGTAGGACTCCAGCTCTCTATACCCTCTTCCTACACCCCACACATTTTCTTTGAAATCATTTTGATCTTTGTATAGGATGCAGATTGATACATATCGGTTTGGTATATTGTTACTTTTCTATGCTCCCTCCTATTGGGCTTTGCATTTGCTACAGCAATAAGCTTCAGGAATTTTCATTCCTGCTGTCACTAGCTAGCTTGGGCTTACAACCTTAAAACAATCAGGATTAGTTTATTTCTTGAATACAGAAGTTAAGGCAACACCACATAGATAAACAGCACCACACAGATAAACAAGACCCATATATAAACAACACCATATGTATTATTTTTCCTTATTTACATAACCTATAAACTTTCAGTCAAATAAGTTGTTGAATAGTTACTAGTGTTCATTGAACATTTAACAATTGAGCCAAGAATTGAATTAAAACCCTAAATTACAACAATTCGTGAAATACAATTCATGAGCCAAGCAAAATTATTTCAACTGGTTCTTTAATACCTTGCTACTTAACATAACATTTTTGTACAGCTATATTCATCCTACCTTAAGCACCAAAATTATATTACACTCACAATTAAGTCAGTGATAACATTATGACATCTTATATTGGCCAAGATAAAAAAAAGAGACAATGGAAATGTATTGGATGTGTTTCCTTGCATAAGTCAGCAGAGTATTGTATTTTTACAATCATTATGGTAATGTTTTCATTGTCTATAATATTGTTAAAAACTGTGTGTATACTGTGATTATCCAAACATAAGAACTAACAGTTTACGAACACTAGCTTCACTAACAGGAAAACATAAGTGAACATAAAAAGCAATTTTATTTTTATTGTAAGCAGCAGTATTGGAACAGTAGAGTACAACAAGATTTGTAATATACCACTGGAATAGAAAAAAATAATGGCAAATGTCATATTTCCCATTGTTTTGATTGTGGCTTTCCTACAAGGTAGTATAGCTCTACCCGTTGACATTAAAGAACCCAATGGAGTGGCTAGTACACTTGATGATGAGACAGAGAAGATCAATTCTGAGCTAGACCTTCTTGATGAAGAGGAAGAAGCACTTCTTCAAGATATTGAAGATGACAATAATGCAGATGTGGCAGTACAAGAAAAATACAGTCCTCAAGATAATCCGGCAGAAAATGATGTTGATGATGAAGATGAAGAAGCAGAAAATGAGGAAGAATTCAATGATAGTGGTGTTGGAGCTAAAGGAGAAGAAAACAATCTGTACTCAGATAATACCAGTGCACTTTCTTCAGAAAACATTTCTGATGAAGAACAGAATGAGAAAGATGTGCAGGAGCAAAGAAGAAGAAAAAAAAAATGTCGTAGAAGGAGAAGGTGTGTTAATAAGATGACAATTACTGGAAAAAGAAATAAAAAATCTGTGCAGACAGTCTAAACAGAGGAAGTCGTAACTGCTGATAAATTGTAACTTATGGAGTGCAAGAAAATTAGAAGCTAGTGTGAAAACATTGTACAAGTCTAGAAAATTGTGACTTTTATTCAATTATAGTTAGTTTTTTTATTTTATATTCAAAGATAGAACATTATTCTTCTATGACTAGCTAGGTATCTAGAGATAGAATATGTCATATTATTACATATAATGCACATGAATTTCACAGCAGTGTTTATATTTTTATGAGATACAACATTCAGTTATTTGAAAATTTTATTTGTAGTACAATGATAGGTTGGTATACAGATTTGTTACTACTATGATAGATTTCCATTTGTTATAAAACAAATGGGATCTAAACGTCTTTTTACTGAATTAGTACTATACTACAACATGATTAAAAACATGATATACAGTGTTCATGTCTGTAAAAGTGATATGTCAGGTTTTTATTCCATGCCACTTTGTAGAATGTGTATTATTCTTTATATCATTGATAGGCAAAAATATTTTACTTATTTCATTTGAGAAAATAACGATCAATTCACAAATGAAAAGCTACATTCAATTGTGATAAGGTAGCAACATCTGGCAGATGTGACATACAAATTAATATCTTTCCATGCCAGCATATTTATGCCATAAAAGGTGAAAAGGAATAGAAAGTATAGTTGTTCTACTTATTTTCTACCATAGCTAATAATGTATTATAGTACATCATTATATAAGTTTTACTGCTCAATATTCATAATAAGTGATTACTCACTGTTATTCTACATTCTACACTAATTCCTTGTTCAATGTTCTGAATTCAATATATCTTCCTTTTCTTGGTTGCCTGCTTGGATAGTTTGGCCTACAATGCCCATGTCTGTTTTTCAAGTGTCTTACAGTATCTCTAGTAGGTGTTTGGATGATCTAGTGGAAGCTTCATGGATTTTTTATTATGATGCCAAGATAAAGCTAATTGTTCCCCATCATTTCGTCACTTACACCCCATTTTTATATAGATACGGATAAAAGATGCAACATGTTTAAAGATGCATAGAGATTGCTTACGAAAAGTTTCAAAGAATCAAAGTTCAATCTTATGACAATATATTATTAATCTTGACAGTCCCACGCACTAGTTTGAACACTACAGAAAATTCTTGAGAAAAGTAACATGCTGACTTAAAGCACTGATTAAGAGGTCACAGGATAGTTATGCAATGAGTGGAGAGTATGGACCTGTGATTCAGCAGCTGTCTGAAAATCTTATATATGACTGTCCCAGCATTTAGCTAGAGAAAGTTACAAACAGGACAACTAATGAGCTGTTGGCAGAATAAATTAGTTTACTAATGTTAGATAAGTTTTACTATTGTGTTACTATTATTTAATTTAGACATGATTTTTGAGCTGCTAGTTAAAAATAAAGTAATGCTGTAAATGTGCACTACTTCTCCCTAAACTACTTGTGCAGCCATTTTGACTTCCCCCATTTACATACTCATAGCTAAAAACCCGGTATATTTCTATCCACTCTCTACTTCTAAGGTGGTGTTCCTGCCCAGATACCGGAGGTTGGAGTTGAGTCCACGATGAATCGCCCAATTCTCTGGCGTCGATATTTTTGGGCGTCTAGCGGAGGTGGCAAAAAATTATATTTTTAGTCTAGCTAAAATTGCTGCATAATTTCAAGTAACATGGGAATAGTATTCCTTTTGCAAATTTATTTTATCACTTCTAGTACTGGTAAAAACTGGCGGACAATAAATATATATAATAAAATGGTGACACCGAATAAGGTGTGCAGTACCCAGAATTCTTCAGTAACTATTTATTGCGGAAGTTCTTCCCCAGTGAGCTGGATGTATTTACCCGTAATTCCCTCTAACGGGGCCCAGGTGCCAGACTTTAGGAGGCACACCGCAAGAATGAAACAAATAACACTGAACAAATTATTATGGACAGATTCCGGTATATATTACTGCAAAGGTACACACGAGGGGCAAGCTTTTATCATTCACACAGTAGTATTAGTTCATAACGGAATACCAAAGAATCAAGTAGTACCGAACTGGGTAGAAGTATCAGAAGGTGCTTCAGTTACTCTTACTTGTGGCAGTTATAGCCCTGTGGAATGGTTTAGTGTTAACTTTAGAAGTCAAAATAAAACAATTCGATACAATACGCTTACCTTGTATAATTTAATGAAAAAGCACAGTGGCCAGTATGTATGCAGAGGAACTAATAAAAAAGTTAGACTCAATGGATTTACAATAAGCGGACACTATTTTACCAGTGTTTTCCACAGTCAGGCATTAATTGTTGTAGAAGGAATTGTTCACAGAGTGAACACCTTAAAACCTGGGAATAATGAACAAGCTATTGTTATCTAGTACAGTGACAATTGTTGTAATGCATTTATTGGCGAGCGAGCGTAGCGAGCGAGACACTTACAGGGATAAAAATGAAAAAATCGGGGATGTTTGTTTATTGGCGAGCGAGCGAAGCGAGCGAGACAGTATTAGGGGTGGATAATGCAAAATCGGGTATATGTTATATGTATGTATGTATGGATGGTACGTATGCTCTTTAAACGCGTGCGCCGGGAACTTTTTTCTCCAAAAAATCACGGCTTTTTAGGCATGACTCCAGTTTATTCTGAAACTACAGCATTAAGCAAACCTTACTTTATACTTAAGCTCCAAAGTGTGAGAAAATTCCTGCGAAAACGCTTGCTTTTCAAGAAACAAAAAGTTGATTCGACCGGTTACTATGGCATTGAAGACCCTTTACCAGATTTAAATTCAAAACTTCGCCTCTTTTCCGGCTAAGTGCGGCTTGCTAGTTGTCAAGAGCCACCTGTAGAGTCGGTACTAAGATAGCTATCACTACTTCTGAAAAGCGTATGTAAGCACATAAAGTATTAATGCTAAGGAAGCTACTACTACTCGAGGGATGCTGAGGTAAGTACGTAATTCCATATTGTTAGTAGCTAAATATGCAAAAAAAACTCTGGCATTTCTTTTTTATAGCTAAGAGCTTGTTGTTAACAGTGACTGGTAAATTCAAATAGTCAGAATGACTCAAATTTGGTACTACAAAAGTTACCACTGCTCAAGAAAATGAGGTAAGAAAGTAATTTTGTATTTGTGTGCTAAAATTGATTGTCTTTTGTTTTTGTAGGTGAGAGCTTGTTGTCAAAAATTCAAGGTAATTTAGATGGTCAAAGTAACTTCAATTTGATACTACAGAAGTTATCAATACTCAAGAATGAGGTAAGTAGTAATTCCATATTTGTTGGCTAAAATTACAAATAATAACACTGGTTTATTTTTTATCATAGCTGAGAGCTTGTTCAAGAGTTACTGGTGATTGGGATTATCAGAATGGCAGATGTTTGATACTACAAAAGTTACCATTAATCAGGTAAGAGAGTGATTTTGTATTTGTTTGTTGAAATAACTGCTATTATAGTGTTTGCATGAACTCATAAGTAACAATACTTAATTTTTTACCTAACTATCAGGCTCACTCGCCATTTGTGCTCAAGCACACCACTAGTTTGTATATATGTTTGGACGTACGTATGTCATTTTGTACTTTGACCCTCGCGTTTTTGTGTTAGTTACGTGGTCGACCCCATCCCAAATTGCACTAAACAGAATCCTCTGGTTTATTGATCAGTACCCGTATCATCACCCTAGAAATTGAATTGTTTACCATTTTGAATTCTTTTGCGGGTGCAGTTCAAACTTGAAAACTTAAGGGACTTCAATTTCTATTCGAGTTAGTGGCGGTGGTAAGTCAATGCGCTCTTTGTCATGGTTATAAGCCGTGCGCAACAGTATTTACTTGAAAATACGTTGTCCACTAGACTACCACGAAGGTAAGTCTGTAGGTGCATGTCCAGTTGTGTCAAAGCATTGTGTGTTACAACCACTACTTAGCTAAAGAATATCACAAAGAAAACGTTTAAATAACGTGTATTGTTTTGTTGTTGTTTTTTTCCCTTCAATTCAAGCAGTTGCAGAGAGTTGTTACTATGGCACTGAAATCCCTTTACTGTGTATGCGAAATTTTAAAACTGGACCTTATTTTCAGTAGCTTCAGTGTTAGAAGTCAAAATCATTCATAAAAAAATAGTATAGTCTTTAGGCTCGCTCGCCATTTGTGCTCAAGCACATCACTAGTTATTTATTGTATAAAGGCATACTTCTGTGTTTTGACATAAATAGAAAATCGTCACTATGATTATTAAAATAGTGAGCTGTTTTCCCATTCAACATTTCCAGCTGTAAAGAGCAAAGAGGGGGGGGGGGAACGGTAAGCTCTTTCCTGAACAAAATCCTTTTGTTACTGATTCATACCTGTTTTATCGAAATTTAATTATTTACCCCTTTAAAAATAAGTCGTGTCTGACATGGAGATCGGAATGTTTAAGCATGCAGTTAGGACTTGCAAACCTACTGGAGTTGTATGGTGGTGGTAAGTTATAATCTTGGTTATGCACAGTTTGTCATAGCTACATATGTGGGGGTTACTAGGGGTTAAGCCAAGACCTCTCCGATAATTTGAAGTACTGCCACCAGGATCCCTTGTCTTCACAACCTTAGATAGCTCCGCAGACAGGGTTAAGGTTTTTAAATCTTATCTTGTCAAACGGTAGCACAGCACAGAATAGTGAAGGTGAAAACAGAACCAAACCGCCAAAACTGATACACTTCCTTAAATACGGAACTGATGCACACGACACTTTTGCACGCAGACTTGCAAGTGAACATTTGCACAGGCTACTCAGGTCTATGAAGAACAATTAACACAGTCTGCATAAACAACACAGTCACACACAAACACATAAGTCTCTGTCCCGGCCTTATTAGGCATAGAAATCTTCTATTTCAGGGCGTCTGGGGTCCCACAACATACCCTAAGCCTATACACAAAAGTATTGTTCTTTGTTCAAAAAGTCACCAACAGAATATATAATGCAAGTTTTCTGTTGGTTTATATCCAGTTACACAAGTATTTATGCAAGTGTGTGCATGTGATTATTTATAGCTAGGCCAACTTGCTCCCATTTGTGCCGAACAAGACCACAAGTACTCATCTCATAATCACTACCATTACTGATTGCAAATCCTGGACTGATTTTTCTTTAAATACCAGGTGCAATCCGAAATTATGAACCCTCATGGTATAACTTATTATTGAATATTTAGAATTATCCTGATTTCAAATAGGACATGATATGTAATTGTTATTCTACACTTGTACTAATGGTTTGTACTTGGTAACAATGTTTAAGTAATTAGACAGCCATATTTATTATATCTAAACTTAATATATAAAAAAATACTATTTTCTGTATCATTTGCTACAAAGACGAAGTAACTCCAAAAAATCTCCATCAATTAGAAAATACAAATAGGGTAAAAAGTGTTTTTACTAAACTAATACTGTAGTACAAAAAAAAAAATGAATAAACTACTGTGTTCACATATTCGAAAAGTTCTTTGATACTGGATAATAATTATGTGCCTCGATCAGTTCTTAATGTTGTGGACAGGAAAAAGTATTTTCCACATCTGATCAAACCAAAGTGACTTAAATAACCTATAATTAATAGTAATAACAAAAATTAAATATTATTATAATTAAACATTATTAATTATTAAATATTATTAATAAAAAAATGTATTAATAGAATGTAATTATTCAGCAACTTTTACTTGGCAGACATGCTAAATGCTTTTCCATACATGCAAGTGTTGTATTTGTATGCCTCTTTAATGTCCAACTTGACTTTGATTCGATCTAGTGTGCTATAGGTACACCAATCAATTTTATACAGTCCTAAATTGAACCATGTACAGTGTTGGAAAAATTAAGAGCATGCACTTCTGTCATGAGGCAAGACATTTCTGAGTTCATTGAAAACTATCTTTCTTGTCAATTATTGTTGTTATTTGTCAACTCTATCAGCAGCGTTTATGGAATTGGTTACAGTGGTCAAGCATATTAAATTGTTGTGTATTAACTTAGGTCACTATCAAATATGTTATTGTTTTTCTTGAAGTAAATAATTAATACAGTTATTTCAACTTCAACATCAGTAAAGTTGCTAAGAAAGGGCAATCACGGGAAAGGCACAGCTATCTCAGAGAGAAGTCTAACTCTTCAAGAGCTCTGTCTATAATTCGAATTCATGTTGAACGAGCAATTAGAAGAATCACTCATAGTATACACATTGTACTGAAACTTCTTGTGTGATATGTATTTAAAAGGGAATGTTTTGAACAAAAATGTTATAACTGCATTTCCCGTTGTTGATGCTATAGCACGGAGACCACCTTGGGAGTGACGATATGCTGGTTAATGAAGCAAGACATTAAGACATCATGTTAATAACATGACAAATTGTACACTGCCATCTTTGAAGAATTAATTTCATAGCAATTTTTTTGCAATTTCTTATCAACTGCAGTCTTCCATATATGACATTGTTTTTCTTGCTGTATCAGCAACATCTATACATCAATCATAGTTGATTCTGATGCAAAAAGAAGCTTAGTGTCATCAAATTTTACCACCCTCAATATGTCACTTGTCAAGCAAGAATTATTGTTTGGCATTTCTCAAGTCATTTTCCAGTTTTCTGTGTATGAATTACCCATTGACATTCCAACTCTCAAAGGTGTTGCTAGGTTTGCTCACTGTCCATCTTTACCCAATAACACTGTATTGTTAGGCATTGACTTTGGCAAGGAGAAGTTTGTGGAACTCATCAACTCCATCAAGCAGGTACCTGGTTCAGTGCTCTCTGTCATAAGAGCCATGTGTGCAGAACAAGAGCTAGCTGACCAAATGTCTGAAGCCTTGCATCAGTCTGAAGGTGCCAACCCCTTACCCTTAGCTGACATCCCAGTTATCAGTGAGCTTGATGTATCAGACACAGCTGACACTGAGTGAGAAGACTTTCTCAGCAGTAGAACTGGAAGCCCTTGCTCTTCTGTCAACTGTGGAACACTTTCGGTTCTATTTGTCAGTAAGACATTCCACTTTGTTTACAGACCACAGTGCTCTCACTCACATTGTCCATGGTGATGTTCCCACAGCAAAGTTGTCTAGATGGCAGGAGAAACTGTCAGAATTTAATTGCGAAGTAGTCCAAGTCAAAGACAGCCATAACTTGGTGGTTGATGCCCTCTCCAGGCAGAGTTGGCCATCACTCCCTGACCCAGCTGCTCAAGCAGAAGTTTCAGATGTTTCTGCTCCACTTCTTTGTTAAGATTCTAGCTACTCAGACTGGAACATCATTTTTCCAGAGGGGGAACCCTCGCACATTAACACAAGCCACACCCATGGACACACCCTCAAGCTATGAACATTGTCATTGAATCATTGTATTATTAGCATGCCTTTATTATATTATTTCTATCTAACTAATTGCATGCATTCTATCTAATCCACACCTTCATTACATCATCCCCTTTACTGTATCATAATATGATGACTATTCATTGCACATGCCCAGACTGGTTCTGTATATAATTCCCAGCTTGATCATGTGCCCTTTTGAGTTGTCATCTAGCCATATCAGTCCCTTTGTCCTTCTAACTATTAAGATCAGACTTAAAACTATGTGACTTGGGTTGGTTGGAAGCCTTGAAAAGCTTGGACTAGCTAGAATTACAACTCTGGGCAGCATTCCTGGAACTCTCTCTGTTGCTTACACTACATGAAAAAACAAATAGGGTAAAAAGTGTTTTTACTAAAGTAATACTGTACAACAGAAATAAAAAACACGAATAAACTACTGTGTTCACATAATCAGTTTATACTAAAGAAGCTAAAAGCACTGATTGTTATTGCTGGTCCATGGCCAATCCATAAAAAAGGCCAAGACAACTAGCCTCCCACCTTTAAATTGTCAAAAATTATTTATATTATTTTAACGAATTCCAGAACTTTGTGAATTCAAAGCATTATTTGAGTTTCTCCCTTTTCCCACTTGATCAGACAACTACTATCAGTGGGTATATATTTGTTCATTATTACTGGGAAAATCAAGGGCGTGCATTTCTGTCATGAGACATGACATAAAGGGCTTCTCTTGCCTGAAAAGACTTCATTGAAAACTAACTTTCTTGTCAATTATTTGTCGACTCTATTGGCAGTTTTTATAGATTTTGTTATGGTGGTTAAGTAAAAGTTGTGTATTTAACTTAAATCACTATCAAACATGTTATTGTTTTTCTTGAAGTAAGTACTTGATACATTATTACAGCAAGAAAATCAATATCACATGTGGAAGACGTTGTTAATAAGAAATTGCATATAAATTGCTATGAAATTAGTTCTTCTTCTAAGATGGCAGTGTACAATTTGAAAACTAATTTTCTTGTCAATTATTTGTTGACTCTATCGGCAGTTTTTACGGATTTTGTTATGGTGGTTAAGCATAAGTTGTGTATTTAACTTAGATCACTATCAAACATGTTATTGTTTTTCTTGAAGTAAGTAATCAATACATTATTACTGCAAGAAAATCAATATCATTTATGGAAGACTTTGTTAATAAGTTCTTCGTCAAAGATGGCAGTGTACAATTTGTCATGTTATTAACATGATGTCTTAAAGTCTTGCTTCATTAACCAGCTCCCAAGGTGGTCTCCGGGCTATAGCATCAACAACGGGAAATGCAGTTATTACTATTTTGTTCAAAACATTCCCTTTTAAGTACATATCACTCATGAAGTTTCAGTACAATGAGTATACTATGAGTTTTACTATAAATTAACTCACGAACAAAATATTGAAGACATCAAGCTCCTCTGTCAATAATGAAATTTTCGCTGAGCTCTGGTAAGTGAAAAGAGTACTAATATTAGCAGTGAATATTTCATTATTGTTTATAATATTATTTGGTAAATATTTGCAGCTGTAGCATTGTTTTTGTTCATCAGTGAGTTACTTGCTGTGGCACCAGACCAGAATACCATCAGCAATGGCACGGCGGCAGTTGACATAAATCTGACAATGTGGAATGAGGATATGTTTGAAGGTGATCTTAAAATTCCTGAAAAATTGATTATGGATTATTACAATTTAAAGGATATACCTGGAGGAGAAGAAATTTTGCTCAACATTTCAAACAATGCTAGAAGCAAGAGGTCAAATGAGAGGTTTAATAAGCGAGCAGCTGGAAGCAAGATTCGTCTGTGGGAGAATGCAATAGTACCATATACAATTTCACGGAATATGCCAGCTGAGGCTGCAACGAATATCTCAACTGCAATGAAGGTATTTGAAACGAACACATGTTTGCGATTTAGAACAGTCAATGGAGCGAGAGACTATGTTAAATTTACCAACAAGGATAAAGGCTGCTATTCCACTTTTATTGGAAGACGAAATGGTAGACAAATTATTAACTTGGGATCTCCAGGCTGCTATACTGTTCCTGTAATACTGCATGAAATTGCACATGCCATTGGCTTCTGGCATGAGCAAAGTCGACCAGACAGGGACAGTTATGTCACAGTCCATTGGAATAATATTGAGAGAAAATCTTCAGGATTTTACCAATTTTTGAAAAGGAAAGATTACAGCATTGACTATCAAGGTTCAGAATATGATTATAGCTCTATCATGCATTATCCTGAACAAGCATTTTCTAAATCCAACTGCAGGGGGAAAGGCTGCATTACTATGTCAGTGAGAAACCCAACAGTGTATGTCAGTCAGGGAAGTCCTGTTCTGGGAAAAGCGAGCACGCTCAGTCGTGAAGATATTGTCCAAACGAATCGCTTGTACTCGTGCCCCCAGCCTGGAATAAGAGGATTATTGATTATAGTCATAAGATATGGTATTTCCATGCGAGATACAGATGGATGGTTGAACAACCCAGATCCTTATGTGTCGCTGAAGGCAATCGATTCCCAAGGGAGCAGCTACCCTTTCAAGACACCAGTTGCAGGAGGCACAAGAAATCCAGTGTGGAATGAAGTTGCAGTTTTAGGTGAACGTAACTGGCAGTTTTTCAGAATTAGTTCTTGGGATGAAGATTGGGGCAAAGACGACCAGCTGACGATGTCTGAGACTATTCAAGTGTCACCTGGGAATCATCGAAGTGTAAAGCATTGCGAAAACCAAGCATGTGCAGGATATATTATATTTGATTATTATTTGTATACTAATACGAGAGAAATTGCAAGACTCACTGTGAATATTCGCTTTGCTAGACATCTTCGAGACACGGATCCTATTTGGAACAAGCCCGATCCATATGTCCAGGTTGAGGGTTACAGTGTTGTCACGGAGCCTGATAGGAGGAGATCAAATATTGTATCAGGTACCACACATCCCACTTGGAATGAAATTATTGATTATGGGTGCAATCGTTGGAGTTTAATGACACTTCAAGTTAAAGATAATGACGGTAGAAGTGCTGATTTGATGTCAGACAAACACTGGATCCAACTAAACACAGGTTACTATTATTACCACAGAAGAGAAGCATACGACAGAGGTTATTTTGTATTTGATTATGCACTGAAAATTGACAGGGATGATTGTTCACCAAATCCATGCCGCAGTGGAGGCTCCTGTGTCGACAAATGCACTGGCTATCTGTGCAAGTGCCGTAGAGGATTCTTAGGCACAACATGCCAGCACTTAGCTGGAAATTTGAGACTTACGGCACGTTATGGTCGCAACCTCCCTGACAGTGATGGCTTGTGGAATGACAGTGATCCATACATGGAATTTGTGGCAGTTGATGTTTTTGGAAAGACAAAGAGAAAGAACAGTAGATCTGTAGGTGGCAATCATAACCCTGAGTGGAATCAAGTACTGGACTTTGGTTATGGAGCTTGGAAGAGCATCAAAATTAGAGTTTATGATTCTGATTGGGGCTCCGATGATGCATTGTCAGCAGAGCAGACTGTCAAAGTGACTAAATACAGATCTTCAACAAATTTGAGACACGAGTGTTACTCTGGTTATACAATTTTTGACTTGAATTTTCATTAACTGCAATCCTTTCATAAACTTTATCATCGCCGATGAAATAACTATTGTGTTATCACATGTTATTCTAGTATACGCAATAAACTTATTAATTCATCTTGTTACTAATACAGTAATTATTATGATTGTTTAATCAATTCATATTAATTTTGTATATCCAAAGTAATGTGTTCAACTAACTTCATACACAAGTGAACTCTTTAGCTGCATATTTGATGCACTCATAATACTGTTTAAAATTTTAATGATTTCAAAATTTTGCATATTTAAATCAAGAATTGTGAGGTATATTTTGTTACATTTCTACATGCATAATATATAAGTGTGCTCAGCTTGATACATTTCTTTGTTGTACACTGTAAAATGATCTCAGCATTTACGGGCATAATGGCACACTTACTGGGGATGGTTCTCATCTGTACTGATTATGATTGCTGGTGAAATGAAGCACCAAGGGTGGGGACCCTTAGCCTTATACAGAAGCTGTCTCTGTTCAGGTCTAGCTACATGAACAAGGAGAAGTCTTTAGCAAACAATAAACTAACATGTGCTACATCAACTCATTATTGTCTAATCATATATATGACCCATGCCAGCATAGGATCCGGTTGCTCACCACACACTAGCCGCAGGGCGTCGACTTGCTTGTGAGGATTCATCATGGAATACACTAAAAAGCACTGTTACAAAAAATAATTTATAGTTTCTGTTAATTCAATAAGCTATGAGACAGATAGCAGCAAGGACACACTTCTACTCTACAACTATTGGCTCATCTATTACTACATTTCTAAATTATACAGTAGCAACACTTCAATAATCCAAGCACTTTAGTGAACTGGACACCCAAAATCTAAATCATGCATTTCCTGCTAATGTTAAAATAATTGACATGATTTTCAAACTAGTGTGTTACCCTCTCATATGCCTTTCTTAATTCCAGCTTCTCTTCCTCATTAAAAGAAACCCTACTACTGCTGCTGGGAACAGTTTTCTCCATTTCTACACTGTGGGGAAACCGCTACTATAGTGACGCTGTGTGAATGTTATCATGAACCTTGACCTAGAGAATGCTTAGTCAGCAATAGTTGGCTAATACTTGATGACAACTGTTGACAACGTTCAGGTAATTACCCGGTGACAACGCGTGAAGCGGGTGTGCTGAAGCAGGGTGTAGCTTATGGTAGGCTCTGGTCCTGTGATCCAGTACCAACCTCCAGCTCAGGGATGTAGGACCCCTGAACAGTCTCTAAGGTCCAAAAGAATAATTTATTTTTCAAAACTAACTCTAGTAGCTAGCTAGCTATCTACTTAGATTTCTAGCTTGCTCAAATCTAATATATTTTTCTCAAAGTTTGTCAATATAGTTCTCTCTTCATCTACTAATTGTGGTATTAAATTTTTAATTATTGTAATCAGTTCCAGGATTTCAAGCCATTCACTTTACTACTGTTTTCGTTCACTACGATTCTTGCCGTTTAGTGAAACTTGTACAAGTTTTTAGGGACGTTTTTGGTTACGTATTCTGCTCAGTTTGGGCCTATAAGTACCTTGGTATGTAAACTTCCCACTATTATAAAGATGCACACCAATCCATTCAACTGGACTGTTACTATCACAAGTAAGAGTAACTGAATCACCTTCTGAAACTTCTACACAGTTCGGTTCTATTACTTTGGTACTAAAGCGAAATCTTCAACAAAAGCAGTTTGTGTAAAAAGTATTTACCGGTGTCTCTCAACGGTAATTCCATTAGAGTTATTCTTTTTGGTCCTACAATGTGCCGATTGAAATCAGGTATAATGTAGTGTTTTGGTATCTGAATTTGTGAGTATGTCCCGGTTACTGGGGATGAACTGCCATAGTAAATAGTGAAAGAAGATTTTTCAAGTACACCTACGCTACTAGGTAGCACTTGCTTATTGTAGGAGTTATTCCGTACCTTTTTGTAACCAACTAGGTATATAGCTATTTATAACAATTTAGCTAATTCATTGCTGATAAAAAAAAAAGCGTAGTGGTAAAATATATTTACGACCTATTTTGAGGATCCCTGCCGAATATTCTAGAAGCAACAGATATATTTTAGTCTGTTTTTTTTTTTTATCTTAGGGTATTATTTAATTGAGAGCGATTTGATATTTGAAGAATCCGCGTCAGAAGTATAGCATAAAATGATTGAGTCGGATTTTTTTTTATTACAGAGAGCTACAGTCATTTAGACAACTATATAGCAAAGAACCACATAGCTATATCTCTGACCCAGTCGATGTCTCAGTAATATAAATATATACATACTTGTTACATAGGTCAGAGTGTCATATGGCGAAATAATTTCATGAGCAGGCTAATTTATTTGCAGTAGTGAAAATAAGTCTAAGAAAAGAATTTCTTTCAGTAAAAGTGCAAAGAGATTTGTTTTGTGCTAGATACCATCACTGTAGTAACTAGCTGCAGTGATGACATCTAGCATAGAATAAATAATATACAATAAGCTCTACTACATCTGAAAATGAAACTGTTAGAGAAGACTTTATTCACCGTTTGCTATACTACCAGACCAACTTCATTTAATTTGTTGTCTTTCATGTTTGTTTGATCAAAAGTTTGTAAAACCTGTATACAGTGTCAAGTATCTGTCTGTCTGTCTGTCTGTCTGTCTGTCTGTCTGTCTGTCTGTCTGTCTGTCCTTCTGTCTGTCTTTTTGTCTGTCTGTCTGTCTGTCTGTCTCTCTCTCTCTCTCTCTGCCGGTCTGTCTCTCTGTCAGTCTGTCTGTCTGTCTGTCTGTCTGTCTGTCTGTCTGTCCTCCTTCTGTCTGTCGTTTTGTCTGTCTTTCTGTCAGTCTGTCTCTCTCTCTCTGCCGGTCTGTCTGTCTGTCTCTCTGTCCGTCTGTCTGTCTGTCTGTCTGTCTGTCTGTCTGTCTGTCTCTCTGACTGTCTGTCTGTCTGTTTATATTTATTCATTTGTCTGTATTTCTGACTGTCATTATTCCATCCATCTGTCCTCCTCATCCATCTGTCCTGTCTGTCTGTCTGTCTGTCTGTCTGTCTGTCTTTCATTATTCCATCCATCTGTCCTGTCTGTCTGTCTGTCTGTAATTGTTCCATCCAACTTAGTTATTAACTTAGTACAATGTGTGAGGATTTATGTCTTCAAGTTAATTGCATTTTAATATTAGCTAATTATATAGATACAGATCCAAATCCAAAAGATGCAACATGTATATAGAAGAGATGCGTAGATTGGTCTTCAAATAAGAATCAAAGTTCTATGTGGTAATAATAATAATCTTGACAGTTCCATACCACAAGCTGGATCACTAACAACAATTCATAAGAAAAGCAACATCCTGAATTAAAGAACTGATTAAGAAGTCACAGGATAGTTATACAATGAGTGGGGAGAATGGACCTGTGTTTGAGCAGCTGTGAATGAAAATCTTTATATATATGTACAATGTGGCTTTTAGATAAAGTTACAAACTGGACCACTTATGAGCTGTTGACAGAATAAACTGAGTTTACTAATGTTAGATAATTTTGAATATTGTGACAAATTTTTGAGCTATATTAGTTAAATGTAAAGCAATGCAGTAAATGTGTAATAGTTCTCTAAACTACTTATGCAGTAGTTTTGATTTTCCTCATTTACACATTCATAGCTAAAAACCTGGCATATTTCATAGGAGCCCTACTTCTACAGCGGTTTTGTCTTGTTGTGCAGATGTTTCAATTAAGGTATTGAGATCCCCCAGTCCGCCTAACTCCCTCCCTGGATACTTCGCGCGTATAAACGAGGTGCCAAAAATTTACATATTTTAGACTACTAGTGGTGTGCTTGAGCACAAATGGCGAGCGAGCCTAAAGACTATGCTATTTTTATTGACTTCTAACACTGAAGCTACTGAAAATAAGGTCCAGTTTTTTAATTTAGCATACAGGGTAAAGGTATTTCAGTGCCATAGTAACAACTCTCTGAAACTGCTTGAATTGAAGGGAAAAACAACAACAACAAAACAATACACGTTATTTAAAAGTTTTTTTTGTGATATTCTTTAACTAAGTAGTGGTTGTAACACACAATGCTTTGACACAGCTGGACATGCACCTACACAGACTTACCTTCGCAGTAGTCTAGTGGACAATGTATTTTCAGGTAAATACTGTGCGCACGGCTTATAACCATGACAAAGAGCGCATTGACTTACCACCGCCACTAACTCGAATAGAAATGGAAGTCCCTTAAGTTGTCAAGTTTGAACTGCACCCGCAAAAGAATTCAAAACGGTAAACAATTCAAACATGCGTCTAGCCAGAGGAATATTGCCATGACCTTTGACCTTAAACCTTTAACCCTTTCATAGTCTCGCTAGCCGCCCTTCACCGAACAAACTCTGGCTATGCGCGAAACTAACCTTTTCACAGGCTCCGTGCGCACTAGTTATGATCATGGCAGTTCAACCTACACAGCAGATCTAAGCTCTAGCTAGGACTAACAAGTAGTGAACTATACTACAGCTATGTGAAAAGTCAAGGTTGTCTTTCTTGTCTGTCAAGGAAGTTGTCATTTTCATTGTGGCTTTACAGCGGTGTAGAATGATGTTTTAGCATTGTGGAGGGGGTAGGGGGGGGGGGGGGCACTCAACCTTACTAGCTATAAGCTACTGATATTAAGTATATTACCAATTATCAGGCACTTTTTTAGACAGCAACTAAGAATGAATTTCAGATCAAAGTATAGTTGACCATGTGGCTCTTTAACCTTCATCTAAGCAGTCACAAAAGGAGAATAAGTCACTTTGATCTTGCAAAAAAAAAAAGTTCCAAAGGTTAGTCAATGCTATAAGGTATGGGCATAGTAATAGATATACTTTATAAAATACAGATGCAAAATATCGATTGTAAATGTGAATGGTTGGTGGGTGTGTTATCACTGGTAGGTGGGTGTAATAATTGTTCTTATTCATGTAAGTGAAATTCCCGTGTACATAACAAGACCCTAACTGTAAAGCTTAACTAAACAGGTCACATCTCTTCCATAGAGTGGGTGGAGCTTCCAAAACTTTAAAGCAAGTTTCAACTTCAATAATTTTAGTTGATCAACTCTGTAAAAGTCATACAAATGATATATTTCGTATTTATGAAGCTAATGTGTCCTAATATTTTGATGGATTAGTTCTGACGGGCAACAATACTCAAAAGTATTGTCACATAATATTAACTCATACTTACTTGTTTTCATAAGGCACAGTCACCAAATTTATTAATTCCTTTATGTGAAAAGTTCAAAGTATTGCATAAGAACATCATTTCCAAGTGTGCACATAAATTTGGTTAGCCAGATGATAAAGTGACAGTATACAGTGGTGTAGGAAGATGCTTCCGTATGGGGTTTAAGGGTGTTCATGCCTCTTCCTAGGGCAGTTTCAGTGTGGCAGTGGGTTATTATTATGTCTTCAATTTACTATACCTAGCTATGTGTATTCAGTAAAAATTGCTTAGATGATGCTTTTTATAATTAATCGATCTTTATTATAATAATTGTGAAGTGATGAGTGAAATATTTTTAAAAAAAGAGAGAAAAAACATTTTATTATTACATCTTTCCAAAATAGTTAAGTCTTCTGGTGTTCACAGAAATGAACTCTTTAGCTATTTGGGAGAGATCTAAATCTTCAGTTCTGGTTGGATGAATATATAAAATAAACAGATTGTTCAGTCTTGACTGAGTCATTGATAATCTCAAAAATGTTTTTATTCTTTTCAAGGATGAGAACGATCGTTCAGCTGTTGCAGTGGTCACTGGAAATGTGAAATAGAGTTTCAAAACTTTGTGTACTTCCCCAAGCATTCTTTTAAACATCTCACTTTGACTCATGCCTTCAGCTATTGTTCTAACATTAGTTACAGAATTAATAGGATGATTCTGAAAGGCAATCTTTATCATATCTGTAATCATATGCAACTGAATAGCAAATTTCTCTGTGTCTATGTCACGCTTTAAGTATGCAAGTAAGGACTGCTCGGGCTTCAATACCTCTCCATTAGCTGCTTTTAGTAATAGATTCTCTAAGGACTACATGATTCGAAAGTCAGCTTGATTAAATCTACTTTCAATTTCTCCATATACTAACTCTAGCACCTCAAAATAAATGTGCCTATATATATCTATCTTTAGGTACTTGATAGTTATGTGGATGCTCTCCGTCATCTAATCTTCTAGGTCTTCTACGATACCTTGGAAGACAAGGTTCTTCAGTCAATCCAGCACACTGTTCAAGAACATCAGCATAAAATGCATCAAATTTGGACTCTGCATGCACTGACTTATAATGAGAGACTAAAAGGTTTGCTCCTCGAGTGGCTTCCTGGATTGTTGGACACGCCTGCCCTAAATTACTGAACCTAGATTTGTGTGTGTGTGTTTTCTAATGTCTACATCACTTCTATTCACTTAACTGACACCCTTTCTCATCTATATAAACATAATTATCAGCTCCTCTCACCCTCATACAACTAACACTTATCACCTTAATGCTTAGTCACCTACCTCCTCTCTTTCCTATATAACTATATCACTTTCTCTTATTTCTCAGTCTTTTCCATATATCGAAATCTGTAAAGTCTCATAAAACAATTGAGATATTAACTTGATTGTGAGATTCAGGGGACCCAATCCTGCCTTATAGTAACGGAGCACTGTAGAGATTTTGTGTGGGTTCTACAATTCCCCTCTCTTAGTTTGGAGCTGTTTCTGAATAATCTAGTTCAGAACTCGCTTTGACAATTGTGGTATCTTTGGCTTGAAGATTACTAGAAAATCTTTCTGATGCACTGAAAATGAAATATGACAATTTCAGCCCAAAGAAAATATCAAAACATTCCATTTTCATCATTAAACCTTTAACCTTTGCAGTTAAGAAGTGATTTATAATTCATTAATACACTATAGATAGACGTATGCGTTGGTCCATCTGATAGACAATGACATTTTGTTCATTTCTAGAAATGTCAGTTGCTTCATCAGCAATAATAGAAAACCAGGAACTACTCTGAATATCTGACACTATACTTCTAAGCACAGTATTACCCATCAGAGCTAATATTTCATTAACAATTTCATGAGGTGTACTCCTTGCGATAAATCCAAGTTTTCATCTCTGGGCAGTCTTCAGCTCGAAGTAAAAGAAGCTTATATAAATTACTATCTAAAGAAGCAAGATCTTCATGACGTCCACGCAATGGCATGCTCTGAGAAGCCAAAAATCGAATGCTAGAAATTAGTTTCAACAGCATGCATTGATGTAAATTCTGAGCCTCCTTGCACTGTGTACTATGCTGTGCACTAACATTAGTGCTACTATTATGCGCAACTTGCTTTAATACAGCTTCCTTATGCATATCACTTCTTTCATGTTCCAGGAATTTCTCCAAAGCTTTTTTCCAATTACAAAATTCATCCTCTACAAAACAATTTAATTGACGTTTAGAAAAAGTGAGGAGACCTTTTTTCCTTGAATAGCAACAGGAATGACAGAAAACTTTATACTTGGTGGTAAATACTGTTATCCAAGGGTGTTTCTTATACCAACTTGGATGAATAGATCTACTATAAGACTTTTTCTTAACAGTAAGCTGGCTCTTATGCGAATAAACATGCTTAGATTTGCTTACATCAATGGGCTGGCAAGGTGGACCACTCATGGTAAAAGAAAGACACTCACACATACCTAGTCTCATAACTATGAATGAAACACTTAACATTACTTGCAGCACTTTTAAAGAATGTTATTAGCTTACTCTGAGCCATAATGATAGCTACACGTTTCAGAAAGCTTACTACCAACTGCACTTGTGGCATTTACAGACTTAATATTCACATTATTTGCACTGTATTGATGACAGCAATCTACACTTTTATTGAACTAAACTATCCATTCATCTTATTGAACTAAACTATCTATTCATCTTATTGAACTAAACTATCTATTCATCTTATTGAACTAAACAAATTATCTATTTTCATGAATGTATGAATGTGTAACTTGCATCAGATTATGATGCAATATTAGCTACTAGTATCAATCAAAATTTAGATTGTGCCCCAAATTATGGAGGGGGGGGGCTCCAGCCCCCTGAGCCCCCCCTCCCTTCCTACGCCACTGGTATAAACCTTCAGCTAACATTTAATGATTGATAAAACTAAATTTTATTAGAAATGGAACTTCTTTATTTTTATTTTTATTTGTTAACGCATAAGCTATGCGTAAAGGAGTAACTTTAAAGAAGTAAGTATTTAAAAGTACAGGAGGATAGAATTGAACTATGATAAAAGTACATTTTTAACTGTCTAGCTATGCATAATAACATAATGAAAATAAACTGTCCAGCTCGCATACACCCAACAGCCAGTCTTTTAGTTCTTGAACTTAACCCAGGTTTTGTTACTTAATTTTAATAAAGTCAATTGTTAGCCAGCCAGTACTTAGAACCTTAGGTCTAGCTTGTGAGAAATAAGTGCCAACCCTAACTCCATAATCCCTCCCTATTGCCTGGACCTTTGAAACTGCCTCTGGTGGTAGCATCTACCCTAAAAGTCTACATTAAATCCTCCTTGTGAGATAAGAGCTGACAGCTCTCACGACATCGAATCTTGCATGCAACTTATTATTCCTTGTTTGATGGTGGAGTACTTGTCCAAGGGTATAATATTGGGACCAGAATGTTTATGTTTCTACTTGAACATTATTATTTCAGCTAAGAATGGCTGAATTAATATACACTATTCTTATTTCTTTTAATTGTTTTTTACTTAATATTTTTATTAAAAACATGTAACAGTTTTCAAATAATAGCTTTAAGAGTGTACATCATCAATGTATAATTATAAATGACACTGAGATTTCTTGTTTTTGAAACAGCTGGTGCAGTACCACACATCATCTGTTGGTTCTGTAACTTGAACACAGTCCCTATTGATACAAATTACTGATATGCAAATGAACAATCTTTCATTTTATTGCTTACCAATGAAACCATAATGTACAGCCTTCACATTCTATCATGCTGAATTTAGTTGTAGCACGCTTACATGCTTGACACTGCCATTCTGTTGCTTTAATATGAACTGCAAAAAAATTAATATAAGCATAACGTATAATAATATCAATGAATAAGTCCAACAATCAGTCACAGACCTTCACACAACATCTGTCTATAAGCTTCTGTTGTGAAATACTTGGCAGTATTCTCCACTTGAGATGTTGTAAAATCTATGACCTCATCTTTCATATCACAATTCTTTTTTAAACATTGGGTTGTTATTAATTTATTACTTCTCACTGCAGTAATACCATTTTCAGTGCACACCAGGCGTAAAATTTCTGTAAAACAATTTGACATATAACTTAGCCATAACATATAATATGGTACTTACCTAAAGCTTCTGGAGAAATACTTGGCATTTCCAACAATAATTGCTTTATATTATTGAGTTCACATTCAGTAGGCTTTGATAATCTTATATTATTTCCCTGTCTTTTTCTCTTAGTTGAGTAAAACCTTCTCTGTGGTACCAACTTCTTATTTGATGGCTCATTTGTTGTGTGGTTTGACAATTTAGTTAGTGAAACACAAGTTGTGAGATTTTTGTCAATTAGTTGCAAACAATTCTTGTCTAATGAATTAAGTATAAATTGAGATATTTCTGAGAGTTTGTGAAGCATTTTCTTTTTATTATTTTCCATAGAATCTATACTGTTATATGATAGGATTTTAAGTGGGCTTGAGATATTTGGTGCTTGCAAAAGTAGTGCAGTATTTTCATGATTATTTTGCTTATTTAGGAATCTAACTAGTAAATGAATGTGTTTACAAATGGTTGCCTGCAAAAGTGAGTCCATACAAGAACATGAGTATTGATGAATACAAATGTTGCAAGTTCGGCATCTTATAGAGCAGTTGTGTTGACAATGTTGTTGTTCAAGCTGTATTTCATAAATATTTCCCCCTTTTTTTGATTTCACATGCCAAATATTTAGCTCATTTTCATCTGAGGACACTAAATCAGTTGACAGTGTCAAACTCTTTGTGTGCCGCTGGAAAATGGATTGAATTCGAGAGGTGTTTTTCCCTTTTTCAGATTTCAAAATTCTATCAAAAAATTTATCTTTAGCGTATTTTAAAAGTAGGTCAATAGTTTTGTCCATTCTTTTGTTCACTTTTGATTTTTGATAACAGTGTTTCAAAACTCGGTGGAATGACTCCAAATACATATTTGTGTTAACACCTGCTTTTTTCCGGTATGATAGAGCCCATTCAGAACATCTTTTGGTATATTCACTGACAAAATACTGATAAAAATATTCAAGCTCTGGATCTTGTTGCCACTGCTGCAATGCACTATTTAATAACACTTGAAACTGCTCACAGTTTCTTTCTTCAAATAACACTCTTAGAGTATGATACACCTCAATTTGGAGCTGTTTATTATTAATGTGTCTAGATACAGCATTGCGCCAAGCTCTATCTACATGCCAGGAGCACAACAGTTTTTTTGGACTTCCTCCAAACACCGTGCACCAGCCACTATAATATTGGCTTGCATCATCTGACATAAACCACTCAGGCTCAATATTTCCTACCCTGTCCCTCAAATGCTGGAAAAATATAGTTATTGCTGTTGAATCTTCCTTGTTTGAGTAGCACCATGCTACAGGAAAACCCTCTCCTAACTCGTCAACCACTAACACCGTTAGTAGTAAAAAGTCATAGCTATTAGTGCCATGCGTAGCATCAACACAAACTATTCTTTTATGTCCACATTTTTGCGATAGCTCTTTTTGTATAGGTGTTTGGAGAGCAAGAACAAAATCATGCTCTCCTAAACCTTGGTTGACTCCTACCTCAGCTATACGTTGTCCTTGTGGCTTGTACAGTAATATAGGATTGTTTCTTTCCACAATACATTCCTGTACCCATAAGTGGACACTCATGGCATCATCCTTGTGTCTTTCAATTTTTCTGATATTATAAGATTTTTCTATATTGTACAAATCTTTTTTTGTTACTAAATGGGAACGATCAAGTGATGAACCTATACTGTCTCTAACACCATCAAGTATCTTGTCAAAGCTAATGCCTTTTACTAGATCACTTGCTATTTGTTGACGCAGTTGTTTTGGAATTGGAAGATATCCTAGGCTGCACTCATGTCCATAATGTGTTTTAGTATAAATAATTTTTATTTGGTTTGATGCATTATAAAAGACTTTAATACCAGCTGTGCAATGGGCATTGATTTTTGCACTTCCTTGCATTTTTAAATTTCTTATGCCTTTACCTTCAGACTTATAATACCCACTTCTGTGGCAGTAATAATATTCCACCTTACCTACTTTCCCTGAATTTTTTTCCCCACATTCTTTCACATACAAGCTTTTACTATGCTTCTCCTCTTCCGTTTTCCACAGCTGAAATTCTACATACACGACATCAGATAGAACAAATCAACAACTGCCAGTTAACAAAGAACATTTTATATTTTAGGTATGGTGTAAAGTTACACTGGATTATAATAACAGAACACACCCAAATATTATAAATAAAGCATATTTGCTGCATACCCTGATTACTTGAAAATGTAGCTTCTTCTTCTTCAATCACTTTGCCATGTGCTTGTTTTAAATGGTCATGAAGCTTAGAGATGAAGGAACAAGAAAACAAACAATCTGGCTCTCTACATGCTATCTTACCACTTGATATGATGGAGTGAACTTGTTGCTTGTGTTTGTATAAACTACTATAATGTCTATATTTCTTGCCACACTCAGTGCATATCAAGTCTTGCTTCAAATTTTCTTTATTTTTATGTTTATTGACATCCTTTACTTGTTCTCTAACACTATCATGTGTTTCACTATCACAGATGGTAACATTGGTAGATAGTGAATTCAGTTGTACATTATCATGTTCTGTTGCCAAACAATTCATAGCAATAATCTCCTCACTTTTCCTCCTGCCCATAACTTTGTTAGTATCATCATATTTCTTTGCTCCTTGCTTCTGGACACAATGTTGGTAGGGTGTGCAAACAGATCGGTCACATTCCACTTTACTGGGCAACTGAATTATTGGGAAATTATCCTCTACAACATTTTTCTGTACTTCAGTGTAATTCTTTGAATTGCTACTGCTAATAGATAGAATGGACATATTATCTTTTGATGGATGTACCTCATTCAAATAAGATAAAGCCCCATTGCATTTTTCATCTCTTCTGCTTGAGACATCAGCCCTGCATAGCAAATATTAGGAAAAAACTAGCACTATTATTTTATTTTTTTATTTTGAGAAAGATATGTTTGTTTGGTGGTCTACATAAAGTTGATTACACATGCCACCCATGAATTTATTAAAATCCTATTTTTACAAGTATCTCTAGACTTGAACACTTTTATCAGAGTATTAAGTAAAATCTATTAGTACACAAAGATCCATTAACATTTTATATGGGAGATTGCTAGACAATTTGCTCTCAAAATATAATAAAATGGTCATGTGCCAACACTTTTAATTCAATTGCTTATGTTTTTGAGTCTCACAATAAATAGGTAGCTATGTGCAGTATATTGTATAAAATATACATGTAAAAGTATGAGTGTATAACCACCCTGAACAATGGAAGAAATAGGTAGTGTGGGATAACCTGCGTAATAAATTGCAGGTGAAGATAAGGGTGGGGAGGGGGGGTGGAGAGGGATGTAGATGGTCACAAAAAAAAAAAGTTTTAGAGAGTGACTAAAATAGCATAAAAGATGGAATCAATATCATCACTACTACTTGTGCTGCTTTCTTTTAACTTCTAATAATAACCTTATTCTGGTTAGCATAATAATTGCAATTGCAAAAAGAAAAAAAAATCAATTTTTTTTGGTTTAGTCTATTTACTTTAACCAAAATTAGGGGGGCTGAAGTCCCCCATCTTCAGCCATGTGGTAAACTTACATAATGTCCTGGTGAATGAGCTCGTACATCATTTCTAGTCTTATCCTTGAAATTTCTGACTACATGAAAGAGCAACTTCTAATAACTCATGTAATTAAATACTTAAGATATTAGCTAGTTTGTATATGCAATATATTGTATATGATCTGAGAACACCTATATATATTATATAAGTAAACATCAAAACAGGGATAAATATATATTTGGATTATCACATAAGTAAAGGAACAGAATAATATTCATGGGCTGGAATTAGAAGGAAAGAACACTGACTAAATTTCTTTCATGCAATAGTTGAGATTTTTTGGAATGAATTGTTTGTTTTAGATTTGCTCAAATTTTTGCATCATACCATTTTTTAGATGATAAATTGTTCACATAGTGTGGTAAAAACTCACACCCATTATTTTACATTGGGAAGACTAACTTGGTTGTAGTTTGGAACTTTATGTAATAGTATACACTCTGCTGCCTGCAAATGTGAATAATAATTTGATATTTGCTAATTTGCATTTTAATGACTTACCTTCAGTGCAAACACACCACAATCATAGGAATTCTTTTGGTTTGGATACTCCTAGAAATTATAGATAAGTTACTATAATACTAAACCATTTACAAGTAGAGTACACCTATATGGTATTCATCACTAACCGTACATATATGTAGTTTCCATTTCCTCCAGATAAATTGTTTATCATGTTCCATAAAAAATCTTGCATCCATAAAATCACTGCATTACATACAATTAAAGTGCTAGACGTAATTGAGTATACAAAGATTGCATTCTGGTGCTATAATTTAAGGGTACATGATCGTTACCCCTAAATTATGATGCTAACAAGTTGCTAATAGCAGACAGACAAGCATATTACAATAACATTAATACAAAAAGTAACTAATAATTGTCTTACATGATTTGCTGCAATGATAACAAAGATGGTGTTCCTTTTAAAGAGTCAACATAGAAGATTGTTTTTACATCAAAATCCACAACCTGAATAGTATATATCACAATCCTTTTTAGCATACATTTTGTATATTTGAGATAGAACTATACACACCATCATAGTCCAATGGTTTCCATGACAATGAATTGGTATGGTCCATGCTTGATAGGACATCAGTTTGTTCTGCAGCAAACCATATTATCTTTGTTGCAACATTTCAGATCTTAAAATACCTTTTCAAATATCTTTGTAGTTGCCATCTTTGGCCCATACTTTGCTATTAAATCCAATGTATACGAAGACATAGCAAAAATGTTTATTCCCTTAAAAAATAACATAAAGTATGAATACAATTAAATTAAAACTGATTAACTCACGAAATATTTAAATATAGATTTGAAAATTAAAACTGATTAACTCACGAAGTATTTAAATATAGATTTGACCATCAGCAAGCAATACCCATTAACAATCTATAATTAATTGATAGAATCAATACTTGAAAACCAAACAAAAAAGCTGACAAAAATACAAATTGAAGTTAATTACCTCATCATTTAACCACAATTCTTGCTCATGCATCTGAAGTTTAAACTGAAGTCTCTGAAAACTTGATCTAGATATACTTCTTGAGATTTTTCCATGATGCTTTAGAGCTTTGTATGAAATATTTACTACAATATCAGCTTCATTTCCTTCTAACAATTCAAGGCAGCTTATAATATCTGAAATAATACCATAATATTATTACAATGCAAAATTACTGAATACAAACATCAGAATTACCGTCCTTGGTTGGGAGTTTTTAAAATGTTTGTAATGGAGTAGTGGGTAATCGTGGTTGAGGAAAAGCAAAATTTCCTCTTGAACATGGCATATTGTCCTCCAAAAAGTCTTTCCATTCCATTTCATTTAAAGACGGATTTCTTAACAAATTGAGCAGTTTATCTTCAGTTTTAAATGCATCATTTTTTTCATAAAACATCATATAAGGCTTTTGCTGAAGTACAAGTGCTTCACTGACTGGTGTAGCCTACATTATAGCACACAAAATATAGTTTGCAAGACGGTTTACATTATTAGGTCTCTTACTGAAGTGTCGCTTATGCTAAACCAATGCTTTTCCACTTTCACAAAAGCAACATAATGACCAGAGTCTGCAGAGTTTCCTTGATGACATATGAAAGACCTCAGGATATAATTAGAGGGTGAACTCTAAACATATTTATGATTAAAATATTTCATGGACAATTAATAGTGTTTACTTCAGTAGTAAGTAGTCTTAAAGTAGAAGAATATGTGACATAATCATTGATCTTCCGAATTTCACCTTTTTCGTACTGAAATCTAGTTAAATGGAAATTAGCAAATTATATAATCTTGATTATATAAATCAAAACATGAATACCTTAGTAAGTGGATAATTAGAAACATTGGAGTTTCTTTAACTTCATCACAAATAAAATATGTTTCACAATTTCTGTGACATCTGTAAAATAGAAAAGCTTTGCATGTACTACTACATCAAAGTCTTTTTAGCAGGTTCCTCTGCTATATTAATGTTGTTTGTTTACCTGGAACAATGATATAAGTTACCACCTTCAAGGAGTTGCTTCTTTTGTGCAGACATTATGCACCCTTCCAAGTCTGGTTCCTGCAGTAGCATACAATAGCTCAGAATTTGGCTTTGATGAGAAATTGCTCGTACCGTTATTGGAACTTTCAGACACGTTTCTGTATATGAATTTACGGATGATTTCCCACATTCTTTACATTCCACTACAACAGATTTGATATTAGTCACTTTTCAAATGAACAAATTTGATAATTGACTTAAAAAGTACTATTTCAGCTAGCCCACTTAACTTACATAACTGTAGCTAACATTTTATCCAATATATTTTTGATAGGCGACATTCTAAGTAGTAGGTTCTGTTGTTTAGTGTATAATGGACAATTGGTGCCTTGAAAGGGGGGAAGGGAGGGAGGGGTTTGTTTCCCGAACTTTGACAAAATTTGATATTGCATATTAAATTAATAGGCTTCAAATTGTTGAATTTTCTATTTGCAGTTTTTGTGATCATCACCATGAAATTGAGGAGATCTCATCATATTTACCTTCCTTCCATTTACCCCTGCCATTACAGCAAACAATAGCTACTTGTCTATATCTATAGAATACTGTAAACTCATTTTTTTACCAAGTCCTCCCCATCCCCCCCCCCCCCCCCCATTAAGGATGGTCATATACTCATGCCTTTGCTTAATCATTAGTTGTATGCATACAGTATCTCTTGAAGAAGAGCTTTTCGTAAGATTGGAAAACTAAATACACATTTAGTTAAAAGCACTGGCAGATGACTGTTTCACTAAATTTTGAAAGCAAGTTGTCTGTAGAAAATAAAGCAAGAAAAATCAAGATTTATCAATTTACTTTAACTTTAATATAGTTGCAAAATATGATTATAATCAAATATGTGGGCGGGCATGTATGACCACATTCACGCCCCCTTTATAAAGTATTTGTCATTTATGTCCATGACATGTGGCAAGTTTTACTGTTTACATGTCCAGTGCATTTTATAGAGCATTTTGTAAATTTGTTGCATGTTGAAAGCTATGCTCAACATGGAAGAATAAGAATAAATAAGCAATTCAGTGGAGTAATCTGGGATATAAATTTGAGTGTATTCTGTACATGTTTTTTTATACTTGTAAATGAGATTATGTAGACCTGGGGTTTTCTCCAAGTACTGTGAAGCAGTCATAGCCTAGAAGTACGAGTCTGTAAGGTGGTTAAACGCGTACGTATTGAAAGTTTGGTGCGATCCGTGCCAAGATTTAGGGTCAAAGTTTGGCAATGTTCCTGCGGCAATGTTCCTGTGTTCCAGGCAATGTTCCTCCGGCTAGACGCTTTCCAATTGTTTACCGTTTTGAATTCTTTTGCGGGTGCAGTTAAAACTTGAAAACTTAAGGGACTTCCATTTCTATTCGAGTTAGTGGCGGTGGTAAGTCAATGCGCTCTTTGTCATGGTTATAAGCCGTGCGCAACAGTATTGACTTGAAAATACATTGTCCAACTAGACTACTGGAAGGGAAGGGAAGTCTGTGTAGGTGCATGTCCAGTTGTGTCAAAGCATTGTGTGTTACAACCACTACTTAGCTAAAGAATATCACAAATAAAACTTTTAAATAACGTGTATTGTTTTGTTGTTGTTTTTTTCCTTCCAAGCAGTTGCAGAGAGTTGTTACTATGGCACTGAAATCCCTTTACCCTGTATGCTAAATTTAAAACTGGACCTTATTTTCAGTAGCTTCAGTGTTAGAAGTCAAAATCATTCATATCAAAAATAGTATAGTCTTTAGGCTCGCTCGCCATTTGTGCTCAAGCACATCACTAGTATATTCACACAAGTTAATTGTACACTTTAGACAAGTAAAGAAACCACCTACTGTTCGAAGCGTAACTCCAGAAACAAACAGCCTATTATCCCTAAAGACCAGGTCAGCACTTTCTCTGATCAAGACCAACTAAAGTTATGCAAATGAGTTCAATAGCCGACTAGCAAGATGGATACTACTCTGCAGTCATTGCACGTCTAGCTGGCGAAAGCCTGTAGGTGGTCTCGCAAAGTTACTAGTTAGTTGATTGCAAAGATTACTGAACAATATTGTAAAATACAATTTACAACATAACAGATACAATTACGTGAGACATGCAGTGGTAATCAATTACATTTATGAATAATATCATTATGTCCATTGGGTAAAGAATGACCTGGTTAGATATCAGTCTTCTTCTTGTGAATGCTCTTGTTCAGGGACTTGTTCAGAACCTGAACAACGTCTATTTGATTAGCTATGATTGAAAACATTTTTTTCTTGTAAAGAGTTTGACAAATTTCAAAAGCTAATCACTGAATACTCTGTGTGTTAAACAGCATGTCTGATTTCATATCCTCTCAAGAACATGAGATTAGTCTTAAAATTCCCTGAACTATGGCAACAATTATCATGATGTGATAAAGGGTTGATTTACATAACACACTGTTATGATGACTAATTTACGTATTGTGCACCGCCAGATCTTATTCAGTATGATAGCTTACAATGCAACAACACAACTGACTTTCCCAATAATACACATTGTGTTAGGTTTGGTTGAATGTTACAAGTTTTGTAAAGAATACAGCTTCCCAAAGTTTTACTTGAATGTGGAGATTACTCCACATATGTAAATATATCAGGATTAATGATAGATAAAGTTTAACTATGGGTACATTGTACTATTTCTATATTAAAAGTTTTAATTATATATTATTATAGTGAGGTCACTAAAATTATCTTACAATAATTCATTTTCATAGTTACTCTTAGTCAATTGGTTTGATTACAACTCTTGTTATTTCATTTATATGAGTTGAGTGATTGACCTTCCGATGTTAGACATGCAGGTGGCTAGCAGGACTTCTATTTCATTACAGACTAAAAACATTCTTATGTAATATACTAGTGAAGTGAACCTAAAATCCCCAATTTTATACCAACACCAACGTAAATGCTGGGATTATGGCACACAGAATGATCCAAAAACAGTGAGTCAATTGTCCATAATGATGTTTGAAATCTACGAACATGTTTATCTAAGTTTGTTTGTATAAAGAAAGACAAACTTAATATGTGAGTATTCCCTTTTCTAAAAAAGTTGTGTATGCAGTGTTCAGATCATACTGAAAGTTGTTTTTTTTATTGATAGAAGACTGCTAGGTCAGTTCCCTTTCGTTCCCGTCCCGCTTAGAAGCGGGTGAAGACCGGTTGGCTTCTCCAAATTGAAAAAAATAGTTACTTTATAGCTAGAACCTTCAGATTGCATACACAGGTGCCCAATGCATTGGAGAAGCATATAAAATAGCTTTCAGCCAGGACTGCTTCGACAGTACCTCACAGCAGTTGCGTTTATTTCTTCCTCGGCAAAAAAAAAAACATCGGTTTTCCGTCGAATTTTACAAAAAGTTACCTTCTTCACAGCAGCTTCATTTATGGATCCAGTCATTTCCAGAGCTTTGTAGAAGAAGAGGGCGTCTTTTCGCGATATGGAGTCGCTTTTTCACATTATGGGGTCGCTTTTTCACATTATGGGGTCTCTTTTACACATTATGGGGTCGCTTTTTTACATTATGGGGTCGCTTTTTCACATTATGTGGTCTCTTTTTCACATTATGGGATCTCGTTTTCACATTATGGGGTCGCTTTTTAAAATATGGGGTCTTTTTCAAATTATGGGGTTGTTCTTTCTCATTATGGGGTAGATCTTTCGCGCTATGGTCTTGGTATTTCTCGTTGAGAAGTCATTTTCACAATTTTATGGGGTGATCCATGTCTGCGCAAGCGAATTTTTTTTTAATATGACCCTTTACCAGGCCGCTATTCAATAGAAGAGGTTGTGGCTCGGGAGACAGCGGCGTGTGGTTTAGAGATGGAGGATAATTTTGTACTTGCTAAGAATATTCTTTTGGAGGCTGTTGATACAGTTATAGCGGTGGCTGAAAATACTAACTCTCCAGTAAGTGAAGCGGCTAGGTCCATGTCACAGGAGGCAGTGGATTCAGCTTCCCTCTTTGCAAGCAACTCCAGACCAAGGTTTGCAAGCAGTTCCAGATCTAGGTATGCAAGCAGTTCTAAACCTGGGAGTGCAAGCAGCTCTAAATCTGTGGTCCAAAATGATGGCAGGACAGGAACTTTTCAAATTCCAGCTGCAAGCATTTCAGAGCACAGCCGGTTATTTGGATTTAAGCCATCCAGGAGCAAATCAAGGAAAGGAAAAGGTCAATATTCAAAAATGATGACTGCTGTATGGAAAAAAGAGTGCATCTGTCTTCGCAACAGCCAACAGCAATGGAAGCCTACCTCGGAAGAAAAAATGCAACTAGCAAAAATGGGCCTAGGATTAAAGAGCTTAACTTTTGAAACTGATGGAAATTCGAATCATGTTCACGATATAATTATGCAGCAGTTTCCAGTTCTGGAAACGTGTGGAGGTTATACACTACTTAGATTGGCAGAAAACTCTCACAAAATGGTCGAAATAGAGGGACCAGACAGTGGAAACTCAGTTTCTTTTCTCAAGGATATCGTGAATCAGGCGAAGTTGTATATAAGACCACTCCAGAAAGATATTACTCAAGATGATGTTGATTTATATGCAGCTAATGTGGTAAGTTTAGATATGATGGCTATGACTGACTGAGCGTGGAAGTTTCAATAGAATAATTATTGCTTTTTTATTTTATTTGTATGTTTGTTTATTCATGTGTTTTTTTATGTTCGATGGCTATGACCGACATAAATATTGCTATTTTTTTAATTTGTTTGTTTGTTTGTTTGTTCGTTTGCTCATTCGTTCGTCATTCATTCATTCATGTATTCACTCACTCACTTACTCATCTGTCTATCTATCTGTTTGTCTGTCTGTCTCTATATATCTATATATTTACTTACGTACTTACTTATTTGACACAAAAGTTCTCTTTTTACAACTTGAATTTTTGACGTTTCAACCCAATGCTTGGGTCATCATCAGGAAAAAAATATTATACAGAGAATGAAAGAATTAATGAAAGAAATGTAGTGGGTGGTATGGTCAATCAGATGACGATGTAACAATTTACTTGCTCTTGAGGACAAAGACTGGCTACCCATTATTTTTGGTCTCTGTCATTATTATGCTAAAATTGTTACTGATCAAGGATTGACCATACCACATCTTAGTAAACCAAGTTTATTTCTTAATGCATTGTCAATTATTCCTTAGTTTATTTTTCTGAATAATAATGACCCAAGCATGTCGAAACTTTGAATAAACAACAAAATAAAAATACTAGTTAATAAATCTTAAAACTAATTGACAACAATTAACATAATATATTCATTTGTTATTTATTCGTTTCTATGATAGTTTGTTTAATTGTTCATGTGAATTCATTCATTCATTCTTTCATTCATTCATTAATTCATTCATTCATTCATTCATTCGTTCATTCGTTCGTTCGTTCATCATTCGTTCATTCGTTCATTCGTTTATTCGTTCATTTATTCATTCATTCGTGTTTTACTTACACGTAAATTTGGATGAACCCTCTGAATTTTGTCAGTCTTGCAATGATCTGTTTCCATTATCTAAATTGCGAAAGCATGTTATCACTTGCAATAAAAAAGAAAAAGCTCTCAACTGTAATGCTGATAGTGATTCGTCATCTTCGGAATCTTTCATTCAATTGGAGAAGAAAAAATATGGACAAAGGAGCATTGTGTAAGAGCAGAAGAGATAGATATCATTACTTGGTACTGATAATTACATTTTGGTATTCATTTATAGGAATCGTAAACGCATGTGATGATTTGCTTGAGACACCGACACCAAAGCATAGTCTTTCTACTGTTTCAATAAGTGATGAAAGTTCTCTTATAGCAACTCCTTCTGACCTACAGAGATCAGTTCAGATGTATGTAGATAATAATGTTACTTGAAATTTTCAATGAACGTTTTGTTAAATTAATTTTTTAAAGTGTTCGCTTTGCTTGGGTCAGTGACAACTCCCTTACGATCACATTATGATCATGTGAGCTAGCCATGCCGAGTTCAGTTTGTGGAGTTTAGCAGAATATTTTGGGAGATTTTTAGTTCTAAGAAGGCTACCTTATCAATTTATGATTTCCATCAATATGCCATAATGATAAGGGAGCATGAACTTTATATTTTCTGCGCTGCACTGTTGAAGCCCAACGAATCACAAGCCCTTCAGGATCAACCCTATGCATGGAATTTCTAACTCTAGCTTGAGTAATTCTGTGACCACAACACAATAATGACCATGCATTAAACGATACCCACAATTCGGATACTCATGAAGAATTTGTGACACCAAAACATCCAAATCATCATCAGATAGATTTGAGTATAATGAAGACACAGACAGCCCATCTTCAGTCATACGCCTTCGAATGGTACGCAAACTAACACCAAGGTTATCAGACACTTCTCGACAACTAAAACCAAGATTAAGAAGATACTCGAGCTGCTGTTGTGTGATTTCAAACTTGGGCCGACCTCGGGATCCACTTCTGAGAACAGAAAAAGTAAATTCTGAATTTACAGTTTGCAACTGATATATTTCTTGAATTAAACTTAAACTGATACCCACAGATTCTAGAGTTCAGTCAGTAATATCTAACCGAACTAAATTGTGATAAAATCTATCCAGGTGATATATAAGCGAATCAAGTGTATCAGGTTCCTTTCTTTTTTCATAGCAGTGTAATAATAAATATATTGTTCTACATTGTCCAACAACCACTTTGGCTACTTCCCCTTCCATCTTGAAATGATCCTGATGAGCGTATAGCTATTCTGTAGGCTTGATGATCCTTTTCTTTACTTCACGATAAGACTTCTGCATAATGGTACCTTAGAAAGACCTCATAATGTGAGAAACCAACCACACATTGCCAAAAACCTACTCCATAAAGCCAAAAATCGACCTTTTAAGTAAAAACCGATTCCTTAATATGAAAACCCGACTCCAAAATTTGAACCGACCCTACAATGTTAAAAAAAGACAACCACAATGCAAAAAGCGACCCCACAGTCATAGTACGAAAAAGCAACCCCATAATGGAACTACCGACCCCATAACGCGAAACCGCCCTCATAAATTTAGCGACCCAATTTTGGCACTGATAACACTCAATATAATTACATCATAGGAAAAAAGTGAGAGTGTCATGTGACCCCGGTAACTAAGCCCAAAAAAATTTTTTTTCAAAGTCATTTTTTGGAAGATGGCGTCTACAAGTTACAATGTGGTGCAAGTTTTAGACTTGCTTGATGCTGACTCTAGCGACTCAGAATCAAGCGGAGAGGAGGGAGATGACATCTACGGCTATAGGAGGCCCTGTATCAGGGTTGGTGGACCAAACCCCGTCAACTCTGATACTGACAATGGGAGTCAAGAAGATGATCGAGGTAAGCTTGTCTTTCTCTTGTCTTTCTCTTGAAAAAAAGCTAGCTTCTGTTGTGGAAAAGACATATTTATAGCTATATTGAGATAGAGAAAGCTGTTTAGCTATAATATAATATTATATATATATTTCATTGAGTTTTGAGATTTGAAAATGGTTTGTGGGTTTTGAACAATTTCAAATTTTCAAAACAATTTTGTTTCAATTATTTTTACCAATGTGGACTCAGGGGGTGGAGCTTCACGCCGATGTATATGGGTGCGTGAGTTGGAACTTTTATTGCTCTATCGGCTCGTTCCGGATCTAACGAACCGTGGAGAAAACTCTGATCTTTTTGGATGCGGGACGACTAATGTCCCTGTAAGGTTATTTTCATGGGAGGGGGTTGTGTGTGTTTGTGTCTGTGTGGTGGTGTGTAACCCAGGGTCATTTAAGGGTGGTTGGAAAGGTAGGGATAAGCTTGCGCGTACATGTAATGGTATGATCTTATTCACCTGTATCTTCCTAGTGTCTTGTGTGTGTGTGTATGTGTGTGCCGACATTGGTGGAATGAGAGAGAGAGCAACCATGAACAAACAGTATTGGCACTGTCCGGATCCAACCTGGAGAACCTCACTACTGGGGGGGTCTTTTTTCGGTCTGTACATCATCCCATGCCTGGTAAGTTTCATTTCAACGTACTGATATTTGGTGTCCAGTTTGTGGGTGGTGGGGGGTGGGGGGAATTATGGCACAAAGAATGTCATTAAAAGCAATGATTGGGGGGGGGGGGGTGTGGCATTCAGCGAGTCCCAGCTGTTTGTTACAAATATCATTTTTGTCTGGTTTTTTTGGTATTGTGTGGAGTTCCGGATCCTACCCTGGGAGGATCATTCAGTATGTGGACACGTAAGTGAATTCCCACGTGTGTGCTTGTACTGCTTTTCATTTTTTTCACTTACTCAAAACGGCTGATTGGTTTCTCATGGACAATTGAGTATACATAGTGATGTTTCTCTCATGGACAGTGTGGAGTTACATACCAGGGTTTCATACGTGTGGAGGCTAGCCCTGGGATCCCCCCTAGAATTTTGGGAGTTGAATAGAAATGAACATGTGGAAGCTTTATTTTTAGTCTGATATTGTTATCCATTATGTTCCTATCATAAACGAGCCATTATGTGCATAGAAAACACTGATCATCAGTGTGAAGTATGACTCTTATGCAAAGATGTGCATCAAAGTAGTGTAGGGTTCCAAAAAATGGGTGTGGCAAAACACTCGAGCCCCCACCCCCCCAAACAAAATCCTGTATGAAACCGCATACAATACATCATAAAGTTGCAATTATATAGGATCATGAATCTAATTTGTTGTATTACAAATATCTTTGTTTCGTTTTGTGTTTTTGTGTATATGAAATTGTTTTGTAGTGGGCTCGACGTCCGATGGCATATTCCTTGTGGACACTCATAGATGTCTCCTACATGATCACAATCAGCTCCAAACACACAAACACATATTTTATTGTTGAACTACTATAATATTGGTATACAATACATCAAACAATATTATTTCCTATTTTATTTTATTTTTATTGATAGGAAAAGTGAAGTTTTTTGGGAAAATTTTTTTTTTTGAAGTAGTATAAGAGGGCTAAATATTATTCAATTTTTTTCTCATCAAAAAATGGGGGAATCCCAAACTCTTGGTCTATTTATGATATATGGTTTGCTATGGGTTTTTCCCAGACAGCATCGAGTTTAAAAAATAAAACGGCAATGCTCTTTCCCCGGTATCAAGATTAGAATATTTATTCCGCGAGCGTCCAACATTCAGGAACGAAAGGGTTATACAGGGGCTTACCCACTCTGCGCAATATTGATGTTGGCAGCAAATCACCGGTCAATACAAGCAAACTAGTGTGTGCTTGTTGGCTATGTATTCAGTGGGATGTAGAGTGATTTTATCTATACTTGGCTGGTGTCGTTGTGTGGTTTGTATAACTATCTCGTTTCGACAAATGTCGAGGTTATGAGTATTCTGAGACAGATATTATGAAAGCCGTAAGAAGGGTGGTGGGTGGTTATGTGCTAGACACAACCGGCACATCCAGAGATGTTTGGATATTTATGTAGAAAGAAGACAGGGGGGTCGACCAGCGAAACTCCGACTAGGAGATATGACTAGCAGCTAGGGCCGCTCTGTGTGGACATATACCACGCTCCTGCTATCAAGCTTGCAATGAATGAAACTATTATTTGTGTATACAGTATGAAAGGTTATCTATGATCTGTACAAACTTCAGACTATGGGGGGGAGGTGTGTCATTCCTATTCGCATATAGTGGCGGTGTAAGTTAAAACCAGGTTGTGATGTGGTGTGTCTTAACTGGTGGGATAATCCCTTTAAATTACTAAATGAATGCTATCTATATAGACCGGTCTGGGACAGCTAGCAGACAGTGCAATGTACACTTGCACGGAACGTACCAATTGGAATGGGCCTCCATAACGGAGAATCCTTGCTTGAGGCGATCCTTAACCGGTTGTTACCAATTATCTTGCCCCTGCATACTTGGAAACAACGTTATAATTTGATTGGATGATGTGTACGCCGACATGTACGTGCATGCGGGTGAGTCTGAGGATATACATAGGGTTATTATTAAAGAGAAGCTTTCATCACTAGAAATTCAAATGGTTTCCAGTCCCACAAAATGATCACCAAAACGAACTCCTTTTAAGTGATACATTGACAGAATTGATGCAAATGCTCTGCTTAACATTTCACTTATGGAACTATTTGGGGCACTCTTTCTTTACGGTTGTGTTCTTGTGACGCCAGATCAACTATTCGTATTTACAACTATATACAGAAAACACTAACCTGAAGAAAGACAAACTGCAATAGATGCAATCAATCTTAATCATGAACTGGAAAAAAATGGGAACATTGATCGTGTTTGTAAACTCTATCTAAACAAGCACTATGTCAAAATAAAGGTGCAAGTTTATGGTTGTAATTTTTTTTTTTCAATTAGCTTATTATTGTATTTTTTCATTTCAGTTTTATCACGCTCTATGCTCGACCCAAGTGTCAATAATCTGCTTGGTTTAACTACTAAACTATTTTATGTCAAATAAAGGTGTGGTTTTGTTCAAGCTCATCAGGCCTAAGCCTAAGACATAACTCCTCATACACATTCAATATCATTATCATCAACATCACCTATTTCCTGTAGGTCAGGGCAGCTGCCCATTATATAGCCTAAGGGTTAACATTCCTAAGGCTGCCCTGACATGCAAACACTACTACCCTAACAACAACTTGTTTTTAGTTTCTTCTGTAGTTACCTTAGTATTAGTATCTAAACTCATGTACTTCTATCTTGGTAACTATAGTGGGTAAAATTGTTTTAGTTGGGATATCAGGAGGATTCTGAAGTCAGAGTAATAACTACGCCCCATTCACCTCCTGCCTGACTACCATTTATCCAAACACCCCTACATAATTTGTCCTTCGAGCTGGATAATAAGAACTACTTCTACACATCTTCTAACATCTTCTAACATCTACTTCAAACTTCTACTTCTGCTATATTTATAAAAACTTTACTTCTGGCTACATCATCTGCTATTCTACTTGAACATTTTAAAGTTGAACTCTCTTTTACATTGCTTTGTTCCATGACATGGACAACAAAAAGAAAATGGCTACTGCCAAGGGTGGTGTAACTAGAGTTCTTGGACTCCTTGAAGAACAGGAGGGCCTGTAACCCAAAGAACTAAAATTTCCTCTTCTTAAGAGACTAACAACTCGACTTGACAAGGCAGAAGAATTATATGAGAGTGCCTATGTGACCATAGAAGACCCAACAGAAGATGATGAACGTTCCCAGATTGAGTTCTTGACCAATTTTGATGATGCTCGTGCTGGGATTGACCACCTTAAGCTGGTGATCATTAGTTATGGTCTTGGATAGGATCTTCTTGAGCTCCTAGAGTACTGGGAAAGCTTGGATGAAGACACTTTACGTGCCAGAGTTGTCAGAGACATTGACACTCTACAGGCACAATTTGATCACTTTGTTGAGGTTACCAGACCTAGAAGATTTGCTTCTTCTCCACACATCAAGGAACTGATAAGAGACACTCGACTTCGTATTGACAGACTGAAAGATACTGCTCCAACTACTACTACTCCTACACCTGCACCTTCTGTTAAGGACCTTGGAGTTCCTGAGGGGACCAGGCCAGGTTTAAAGTCTCTAACTCTTCCTATGCCAACGTTTCATGGAGACTTAGCTGATTGGAGGTCATACTGGAAAAGATTCAATGTGAATATCTAAACAAAATTCCCGGACTCACATCTAGTGAACGACTTTCATACCTCTATGAGAGCTTAAAAGAGCCTTCCGCCAAAGAGATTGTTCAACGTGTTATTCGCTACGGAAAATCATTTGAGACTGCTACTGAGGAGTTAGAAATAAAGTATGACCAACCACGACAGGTTTACTTGGGTGTCACTCACACACTCTCTTCAATGCCTTATACAACATAATGACTCTAAATCTTTCTACAACACTGCTGACACACTAGTCAGTATGATGCATGCCATCTCAACATATGGGGATGGTTCTGCTTCTCAGTTACTTACCGCCTTTGCTGAGAATACTATGGATGACCACTCCAAACTGGAATGGAAACGCCACATTGAAGACTCTTCCATAATTCCACCTTCAGAAGAGATGGTAAAATTTCTGCGTCACCATGCTACACTTCTTGGTGAGAAAGTTACTGACAGATATCCATTCAATAAAGCTACTGCTATCAAACCAGCTTCTGGTAAAAGCCTTCCCTTCAAGTCTCATCCTCCTTTTAAGGAGAAGAGTAAGAATGTATCACTCCTTTCTTCTAATGCCAGTTATTCCTGCAAGCTGTGCAATGAAAAAGAACACCCGTTGTTTCTTTGTGGGAAGTTTAAGACCATGGATGTTCCTGCCAGGAGAAAATTCATGTCAAGTTCTCCATATTGCTTTAACTGCTTGGTACCCAGACATAATGCTAAACAATGCCACAGCAAGAAAACATGCAAAGATTGTGGAAGCAAGCACCATTTGTTACTTCACTTGGAAGAGGTACCAAAGACTCAAGCCTCAATGAGCACAACAACATCCAACATCCAACCTGCACAACCTTCATCAGTTTCAGAGACGTCACTTTCCTTACCTGTTCCTAGACCTACAACAATTTTGTGGATATGTCAAGCCAAGGTGGAGCAGGAAGGACTTGCTCACGTGGTAAGAGGAATCTTAGATCCAGGATCCACTGTTTCCTTTATCACAGATAGACTGGTGAAGACTATGAAACTCAAGACTTCTCCACTGATTACTGAAGTCACTGGCATAGGATGTACTCATGCCGGAACTTGTAGGAATGAGTCAGAAATCCTGATCAAGTCTCCATATGAGCACAATGCTCCTTCTGTACAAGTCAGAGCCACAGTCATCAAGTCCATTGTAGGAGACACTCCCTCCACAGATTTGTTGAAGGAGGTGGATACTTCATTCACGAATCTGAAATGTATGCCATTAATACTATCTTTGGTTGGGTGATTGGTGGCTCCTGTAAGAATTCCTCTGAAGCAGCTGTTACACATATTTGCTGCCATGCTTCCACGACTACTGATACTGACAATCTCCTGAAAGCTTTCTGGGAAACAGAAGAACCACCATCCCAATGTATGATGAAAGATGAAGATCAGCAAGCCTTACAACATTTCCATCTAACACAAACAAGGGAAACTGATGGACGGTACATGGTGAGCCTTCCTAAGAAGCAAACAGAAAACAAGCTTGGAAACTCACGACGACAGGCTCTTCAACGCTATAACAGCAATAAGAAGGCATTGCTTTGGAAAGGGAAGTGGGAGGAGTTCCTAGCTGCTTTACAAGAATATCATGACCTCGGACATGCGGAGCCAGTTCCCATTGAGGATTTGAACAAGCCTACGTATGATTCATACTACCTGCCAATGCATGGGGTAGTTAAGGAGAGCAGTACAACCACCAAGCTTAGAGTGGCTTTTGATGCTTCGGCTAAGACATCATCAGGCTACTCCCTCAATGACTTACTGTTGCCTGGTCCAATTTCATATCCTTTACTGACAAACATTTTGCTTTCTTTTCGTGTATACAGGATTGGACTATCAGCTGACATCTCAAAGATGTTCAGAGAGGTGTCTCTTCATCATGCAGACAGAGATTATCATAGGTTTCTCTTTGAGGATGATGGGGAGGTTCAGGATTGGAGGATGAAATGGCTGACTTTTGGTATAAACTGCTCCCCCTTCCTGGCAACACAAGTGCTCCGTCAACTGGCAAAGGACTGCTCCACAGAATTCCCAGAGGCAGCTCAATCCATTCTCAAATCTTTCTATGTGGATGATTTCCTTTCAGGTGCTGACTCTTTTGAAGATGCTTCCAAGCTCAGACAGTCTTTAAACCTACTTCTAGAGAGAGGGAGAATGACATTACGCAAGTGGAGATCCAATTCTCCTGCCCTTCGAGACACTATTCCTGAGAATCTGCTAGAGAAGGAGAATGTGCATGCTATCAAGGCTCCTTCTGAGTGCCATAAAACACTTGGTATTCACTGGAACACAACAACAGATACTCTCCATGTAGCCACACCTACACTACTCCCTGATGACTCGCCCACAAAGAGACAGGTGTTGTCTGACATAGCTAGAACATTTGATATTCTCGGCTGGTTCACTCCAACTACTATTCAATTAAAAATTTTGTTGCAGAGGACTTGGATGCTGGGTCTTGAGTGGGATCATGTCTTACCTGACGACCTAGTCAGCATTTGGTGACAGTGGCAGGAGGAGTTACCTTTGGTAACAAATCATCCAATCTCCAAGAAATATTTCAATCCCGAGAAGAAGATACACTCTCTACAGGTACATGGCTTTTGTGATGCTTCACAACTGGCCATCGCTGCAGTTGTATATGTTCGAGCACTTTACACTGACACCACTGTTTCCGTGACCCTTGTGGTCGCAGTCTCGAGTAGCTCCAGTCAAGCCCATGACTATACCCAAGCTAGAATTATCATCTGCAGTTCTACTATCAAAACTTCTACATACTGTCATGGCCGAACTTTCCATCAACATCGCTGATGTGTTTGCTTGGAGTGATTCCACCATTGCTTTGGGTTGGATTTGCACTCCTCCTACTCGTTTGAAAACATTTGTGGCCAACAGAGTGGTGGAACTGACTGACAGGATACCTCCTGTGAACTGGAAGCATGTTCCTACTTCATCAAACCCTGCAGATATTGCCTCTCGAGGAATCACAGCCAGAGAACTCATTTAATTTCAACTTTGGTGGCATGGGCCAGATTGGTTGCACCAGGCCCCCAACCACTGGCCTATACAGGATGCAGGGGTCAGGACCTCAACTTTGTCAACAGTAAAGTCATTTGCTCTGACTATTCGAACTGAGCCTCCAGTGACAGAACACATTATCAACAGGTTCTCGTCTTTCCAGACTTGTGTTAATGTTATTGCTTGGCTGTACAGGTTTACAGATAATGCCAGCAGGAATAAAGAGTCCAGATTATTGTCATCTTCCTTAACTCTAGAGGAGGTTGAACATGCTGAGGTCATTCTCCTGAAGAGATATCAGTGTGTATACTTCCCCAAAGACATCACAGCCATCTCAGCTGGAGCTACTGTCTCCACTTCCAGTCAACTCCATCCACTCTATCCTTTCATGGACAAAACTGGTCTTATTCGTGTGGGTGGGCGATTGTCCAATTCCAAACTCTCCTACCAACAAATGCATCCTATTATTCTATGTAGGAAATCACACCTTACACTCATATTAGTTAGACAGCTACATCTTGCCAACTCTCATGCTGGGCCTACCTTGCTGCTGGGACTCCTAAGTCGACAATATTATGTTTCAGGAGCTCGAAGGCTAGTAAGAAAGATTTCTAGGGATTGCATTACTTGTCAACGTGAGTATGCCAAGACAACAACACAACAGATGGGAGACCTCCCACAAAGCCGAGTACGGCCTTCTACACCATTTGCTAGGACAGGCACTGATTTTGCTGGACCTCTGACATTGAGAAAGGGTCATACTTGTAAACCAGTTTATGTGAAAGCTTATGTTTGCCTGTTCATATGTTTTTCTACTGGGGCAATTCACTTGGAATTGGTGTCTGACCTGAGCACCAAAGCATTTCTTGCAGCCTTCAGGAGGTTTGCTGCCCGATGTGGATGTCCTGAAGAAGTTCACTCTGACAATGGTTCCAACTACATAGGAGCTAACCATGAGCTTGAGCACATGTACAATCTACTCACTAAAGAAACAAGCTCCAAACTCATTTGCAGGTATTTCAACAATTCTCGGATTAAGTGGTCATTTATTCCAGGAAAGGCACCTCATTTTGGAGGTCTCTGGGAAGCTGGTATCAAGTCTGCCAAGTCACTACTGTGGAAGACAGTCGGGAGCCACTCCTTCACCTTTGAAGAATGTTCAACCATACTAGCTGATATCGACGCCACCTTGAACAGCAGACCACTCTGTCCTCTTGATTCTCAACCAGAAGATGGAGTAGATGTGCTCACTCCAGGACATTTCTTGATTGGAAAGCCTCTCAAAGCACTTCCCCAATCATCATCTCAACAGATCCCTCTGACTGCACGAAGGAGATGGAATCTCTGTCAGAAACTTGCTGCTGACTTTTGGGCTAGATGGACTGCCGACTATCTCCAATCTCTACAACGGAGACAGAAATGGACAAACAAGTCCAATAACCTCCAGTGTGGTCAGGTTGTCTTGATCAAAGACCAAGAGCTGTTTGTCAGGACATGGCCACTAGGAGTGATCACTGAAGTACATCCAGGACGAGATGGATTAGTGAGAGCTTTTACCGTACGGACATCAAAAGGAGTTTATCATCGACCAGTTACACGAATAGTTCTGCTTTTCAATCCAGAAGTAGACACAAGCCATCTTCTGCCTGGGGAGAATGTTCAAGCTTCAATCAAGGCCTAAGCCTAAGACATAACTCTCATACACATTCATATCATCATCATCATACATGCACACTATTTCCTGTAAGTCAGGGGCAGCTGCCCATTATATAGCCTAAGGGTTAACATGCCTAAAGGCTGACATGCTCACTACTCCTAACAACATTGTTTTAGTTTTCTGTAGTTACCTTAGTATTAGTATCTAAAACTCATTGTACTATCTATCTTGGTACTATAGTGGGTAATTGTTTAGTTGGGATATCAAGGAGGATTCTGAAGGTCAGAGATAACTACTCCCATTCACCTCCTGCCTGACTACCATTTATCCAAACAAACCCCTACAGCTTTTATGGAATGGGTGTGGTTGTGATAAA